>Ga0268299_1000142_pt1 | contig 283781 bp, 288 predicted proteins | sample NOBtaG_FD_193484 | JGI IMG/M metagenome (GOLD analysis project Ga0268299, IMG submission 193484) | Activated sludge microbial communities from bioreactor in Nijmegen, Gelderland, Netherland - NOB reactor | ecosystem: Engineered > Bioreactor > Aerobic > Activated sludge | place: Netherlands... | reverse complement strand
GTTCAGTAGTCCCATGTCGATCACTCCTTTGGCCCCCTCGCTCTTCGCTTGGGGGAGGGTCACATGGGTCAAATCTCAATGGAAATTACGCGCCTACCCGGGTCACTTCTCAGTGGAAATCAACAGCCCATTGCATGAAAAGCCAGGCCGCGGTCTTCTTCTGAGAGTTTTCGGCCATCGACAGGCCCCAGGCCCAGTGCCCGCTGACGCTGACGCCGTCCACCGCGGGCAGCACGGCATAGCCGACCTGTCCGGCGACGGCCGAATTCGCCGCATCCTCGAAGCCGGGCCCGAAGACGCTGGCATCGACGAAGAAGGCGGCCTTGCCTTGCGCGAAGTAGCGGCTGGCGTCTTCCCAGCCGAAGGACAGCGCATTCTCGGGCCCGGCCTTCAACAGGCCCGCATAATGCGCCAGGCCAGCCGCGATGCGCGGATCGTCAAAGCGTGGCTTGTCCCAGGCGCCGTCGAACCAGATGTTCCCGGGCAGGGGCGCCTCGCCCTCGCCCCAGGCGTTCAGGACGATGCCGGTCATCGTGTCGACAAGGCTGCCCGACCGCTGGCCGCGCATGACCGCGCCGAAGACTTCGCCCGCGCCCGCGTCGGTCACCTTCTGCGCGCCGGCCAGCAGGTCGTCCCAGGTTGCGGGAACCTGGCCGCCAAGATGCTGGTCGACCAGCGCCTTGTTGTAGAACAGGATATAGGCCTCCATCGAGATCGGGATGGCGAACTGCCCTGCCGCCGCATCGCCGGGCGGGAAGCTCGCCCCCTGCAACAGCGCCGGCGAGAAGTCGGCATAGTCCCAGGCCGCATCGGTCAGCGCGGCGTCCGAAAGGAACGGCGTCAGCGAGGCGACGCCGCCGACGTTCCACTGTTCATAGATCGCCGCGTCCATCAGCGACATGAACACATCCGCCACCGGCTCCGCCGAGCGGATCGCCAGGTTGGCGCGGTCAAGATACAGGTCTTCGGCAAAGGCGGTGACGTTGACCTTGATGCCGGTCAGCGCCTCGAATTCGGGCAGGTGTTCGCGCACGCCCGCGGTCCAGGGATGTTCGCTGGCCAGCAGGGTGATCTCGGTGCCTTCGGCCTGCCGCCAGTCGAAGGCGAAGGCCGGTGCGGTGATTGCCGCCGCCGAGAGCATCAGCGTTGCGGCGAATAGTCTTGACGTCATGGGTTGCTCCTCCGTTGCGGCATGTCCTGTCGGTTCTGTGCAATCATCAGGTTGACAGGTTGTTATGACATGCTAATGTGCAGATAGCATATCGACGACACTGGCGCAATCTTCTTTCTCGGCGTCAAATGGGCCGGATCAGACAGCGCGAGGAGCAAGAGATGACGACGGACACCAAGGAGCGGCAGGCGATACGGCGCAGCAGCAATGTGCCTGCCTACAGTCAGTTGGCTGAAATCCTGGAACAGCAGATCGCCGCCCTGACCGATGCGGAACGGTCGCGCGCCCTGCCGTCCGAAGGTGACCTGTCCCGCCAGTACGGCCTGTCGCGAATCACCGTCCGCCAGGCGCTGAAAAGCCTTGAGGCGCGGGGGCTGGTCTATTCCGCGCAGGGCCGCGGATCGTTCCCCACCATGCCGCGCGTCAAGGGCATCTCGGGCTTTCACAGCTTCACGTCAGAGGTCCGCCGCAACGGGCAGGAACCTTCGGCCCGCATCCTTGGCGCGGCGGTGGTGGACGCGCTTCCCCCCGTTGTCACCGAAAGGCTTTCGGTGACCGAAGCCGAGAACGGCCCGCAGGTGCATCTGCGGCGGCTGCGGCTGATCGACGGCGTGCCGATCGCGGTCGAGGACGCCTGGCTGCCACGGGCACTGTTCCCCGAACTTGACCCGGCCGATTTCACCGACGGGTCGCTTTATGCCCTGCTTGCCGACCGCTGGGGAATGGAACCCGCCTGGACCGATGCGCTGATCGAACCCGACCGCGCCTCGCCCGAAGTGTCGCGGCTCTTGCAGATCGAGACCGACGATCCGGTGCTGGTCGCCTGGCGCGTCACCGTCACCGCCGAGGACAAGGTGTTCGAGCGTGTCCGCTCGATCTATCGCCCGGGATTTTCGCTGCGGGTCGCCCGCTACCGGCTGGGATGACCATGAGAGAGGGCGCGGCAATCGGTCTGGACATCGGCGGCGGCAGCACCAAGCTGGGGCTGGTCGCGGCGGACGGAGAGCTTCTGGCCTCGCGCCGGGTGGTTCTACCGGAAGGCGCGGATTTCCCGGCCATCCTGGCCGAGTATCGCGCCGCCATCGCCGCCCTTGGCGGCGCCGGGCTGCCGGTGGGCATCGCCTATCCGGGCCATGTCGACCGGGCGCGCGGGGTCGGGCTGAATTCCAATGTGCCCGCGCTGGACGGCCATCCGCTTGCGGCCGCGCTGGCCGGCCGCACCGCCCTTCTGAACGACGCCGATGCCGCCGCCCTGGCCGAGGCGCGCCTTCACCCGGAACGGAGGATGCTGATGGTCACGCTCGGCACCGGGGTCGGCGTGTCGATGATCGTCGCCGGACGCCCGCTTGAAACCGCGGGCGGGACATTGGGCGACAGCGGGCATCTGAATATCGACCCCGCGGGCCGGCACCGCTGCCGGCAGGGCTGCACCGGCTGCCTGGAATCGGTCGCCTCGGGCGAGGCGCTGGCCCGCGATGCCACGCAGATGGCCGCCGCCGGCGAAAGCCCGGCACTGGCCGTCGAATTGCAGGCATCGGGCACGGTATCCGCCGCCGCCGCCTGCCGCGCCGCCCTTGCCGGCGATCCGGGTGCACAGCGCCTGGTGGCGCAGATGGCCGAATGGCTGGGCATGGCGGTGGCCGGCTGGCGGGCGATCTATCACCCCGACCTGATCGTCTTCGGCGGCGGGCTGTCGGCGCTGGGCCAGCCCTTCGTCGACCGGATCTGCACCCGCGCCGATGCCCGGTCGCTGCCCTTTCTTGCGGCGCACGGTCGCCTGACCCTCGCCCGCCTTGGCAACGACGCGGGCATGATCGGCGCGGGTCTGGCCGCGCTGGCCCCCTGATCCACAAGGAACCAACCATGTCTGACGCCTATCTTGCCGAAATCGCCGAACAACCGGGCATCCTTGACCGCCTGGCACAGGTCTTTGACGCGACCTGGGGACAGGCGCTGACACAGGTGCGCGCCGACATCGAAGCCGGCCGGTTCGACCGGGTGATCCTGACCGGCATGGGCGGATCGCTGCACGGCGCCCACCCGGCGCATCTGGAACTGACGCGGGCGCTATCCCTTCCGGTGCTTCTGTGGGAATCGGGCGAACTGGCGCAGCAGGCGCCCGCGGCGGTGACGCAACGCACGCTGCTGATCGCCATCTCGCAATCCGGCGAAAGCGGCGAGGTGCGGCGCCTGACCGAAAGCCCGGCGCGCCCGGCCACGGTGATTTCCATCACCAACGGCGCAGAGAACACCCTGGCCCGCTGGGCCGACATCGCGGTTGCAACCCATGCGGGGACCGAACGGACCGCCTCGACCAAATCCTATACCGCGGGGCTTGCGGCCACCCATCTGGTCGTTGCGCATCTGACCGGCAGGGCGAAGGGCGCCGCGGCCGAGGTGCGCGCCCTGTCGCAGACCGTGGCCGGGCTTCTGGCGCAGCTGCCGGCAGGGGCAGAGGCCGCCGCCCGCCATCTGGGCCACGACACGCCGCTGACGATGATCGGCCGCGGCGATGCTTTCGCCTCGGCCGCCATGGCAGCACTCCTGACCGAGGAAGCGGCGAAACTGCCGTGCGAGGCGCTGACCGGCGGGCAGTTCCGCCATGGCCCGCTGGAACTGGCGCGCGAAGGCTTCCGCGCGGTCGTCTTTCTGGGTGAAGGCGCCGCCCGCCCGCTGACCGAGGCATTGGTGGCGCGTATCGCCGCCCTTGGCGGGCGGGTGGTCGCCATCGGCACCAGTCCCGGCCCGGCATCCGATGCGGTTCTGCCCATCGCCCTGCCCGACGCCCCCGCAGGCCTGTTGCCGGTGCTGGAAATCCTGCCGGCGCAGTTCCTGGTCATCCCGCTGGCGATCGCCCGCGGTTTCGAACCGGCGGCCTTCCTGAACGCCCAGAAGATCACCACGGGGGAATGATCCGATGCCGATCCGGACAAGCCTGCCGCAAGGGGATTTCGACTATCTGATCGTCGGCGCGGGATCGGCCGGCTGCGTGCTGGCCGCCCGGCTGACCGAAGACCCGCAGACCCGCGTCTGCCTGGTCGAGGTCGGCCCGCGCGACCGCAGCCTCTTCATCCACATGCCCGCCGCCCTGACCATGCCGATCGAAAGCAAGACATGGAACTGGCAATACGTCACCGGGCCGGAACCGCATCTGAACAACCGCACCATCGGCCAGGCGCGGGGGCGGGGGTTGGGCGGCAGTTCCTCGATCAACGGCATGGTCTGGGTGCGCGGCCATCCGTCCGACTATGACAAGTGGCAGGCTGACGGGCTGGACGGCTGGTCATTCGCCGATTGCCTGCCCTATTTCAAGAAGATGGAAAGCTTTGAGGGCGGGCGCGACCCCAACCGCGGCGGCGACGGCCCGCTGAAGATCACCCCCAGCAAGGCCGACCATCCGTTCTACGAGGCCTTCCTGCGCGCCGGCGAAGCCTATGGCCTGCCCGTCGCCCGCGACTACAACAGCGACAGCATCGAGGGGCTGCATGTCACCCAGGCGACCATCGCCGGCGGGCGGCGGCAAAGCACCGCGGTCGCCTACCTTCACCCCGCGGCACAGCGCCCGAACCTGACCGTCCTGACCGGCTGGCGTGCCGACCGGCTGCTGATGCAGGGCGACCGCGCCACCGGCATCGCCCTGCGCCGGGGCCGCGAGACGGCCGAACTGCAGGCCGGGCGCGAGGTGATCCTGTCGGCCGGCACCATCGGTTCGGCCCATCTGATGCTGCTTTCCGGCATCGGCCGGGCGGATCATCTGCGCGCCAGCGGTGTGCCCGTCCGCCACGACCTGCCCGGCGTGGGCGAGGGCCTGCAGGATCACTTCGTCGCCTCGCTGATGTTCCGCGCCGCGGGCAAGCGCAGCATCGCCTCGGATCTCGCGCTGTGGAACCGGCCGCGCATCGGGCTGGAATGGCTGCTGACGCGCGGCGGCCTTGGCGCCACCAGCTTCTTCGAGGTCGGAGCCTTCTTCCGCAGCGGGCCGGATGCGGCCTATGCCAACATGCAGCACGAATTCCTGCCCTTCCTTGCCGATTTCCAGGCCGGCCGGGTGCGGATCGACCACGGCTACCAGTATTTCCTGTCCCAGATGCGGCCCAAAAGCCGCGGCTGGCTGCGGCTGCGCAATGCCGACCCCGACACCCACCCCGAGATCGTGTTCAACTACCTCGACGATCCGGCCGATGCCGAGGAAATGCTCGACGGCCTTGCCCAGACCCGCGACATGGCCCGGCAGGCGTCCTGGGCCGCGATGGGCGGCACCGAGATCGCGCCCGGACCGGATGTGCGGTCGCGCGCCGAGGCGCTGGCCTGGATGCGCCGCATCGGCAATACCGAGCATCACCCCATCGGCACCTGCCGCATGGGCCATGACGCGCTGGCGGTGACGGATGGCGAGGGGCTGGTGCGCGGGCTGGCGGGCCTGCGGATCGTCGACGGCTCGATCCTGCCGCTGATCCCGACGGCGAATGTCAACGCGCCGATCATCATGGTCGCCGAAAAGATCGCCGACCGGATCCGGGGCCGGACGCCCTTGCCCCGGCAATCGCTGCGGCATCCCGGCTGACTGATCAGGCTGTCCTTGCCCGGGCCGGACTGCCGCCATCCCGGGCGGGGACCGCCGTCGCCTGCGCCAGACCGGCCCCCGTCCGCGCACCGGCGATTGGAACTGAGTTTCATTCGCAATTTCATAAGCTTGCCATGGCAGCCCGATTGGCTTAGGGCGCGCGTGTCCGCCAGGGAATCATGTCGCCATGAACGCCACGATCAGGATCGCCGTCGGAAGCCTTGTCGTGGGATGCGCGGTGCTGGGCCTGAAGACGCTGGCATGGTGGATGACCGGGTCTGTCGCGCTGCTGTCCGATGCGCTGGAAAGCACGGTCAACCTGGCGACGGCGATGGCTGCGCTGGTGGCGATCCGGGTCGCCGCGCAGCCGGCGGATGCCAACCACCCCTTCGGCCACCACAAGGCCGAGTTCTTCAGCGCCGTGCTGGAAGGGGTGATGATCATCGTCGCCGCCGGCTTCATCCTGCGCGAGGCCTGGCAAGGGTTTCAGGCGCCGGTCGTGCTGGATGCGCCGATCGATGGGCTTCTGATGAACGCGGTCGCAACCGGGGTGAACGCGGTCTGGGCCTTCGTGCTGATCCGGCAGGGACGGGCGCTCCGGTCGCCCGCGCTGGTGGCCGACGGCAGGCATCTCTGGACCGATGTCTTCACCTCGGTCGGGGTGGCGCTGGGCGTGCTGCTGGCGATCGTCACCGGCTGGTGGCTGCTTGATCCGCTGATGGCCGGCCTTGTGGCGCTGAACATCCTGTGGTCCGGATCGAAGGTCGTGCGGGAATCGCTGAGCGGCCTGATGGACGAGGCGGTTCCCGGCCAGACGCTGGAACGCATCCGCGAGGTCATCTCGGCCGAGGCGAACGGCGCGGTCGAGGCGCATGACCTGCGCACCCGTCACGCCGGACGCGCGATCTTTGTCGAGTTCCACCTTGTCGTGCCCGGGTCGATGACCGTCTTCGACGCGCATGAAATCTGCGACCGGGTCGAGGCGGCGATCGGCCGGGTCGTTCCCGGGGCGCGCGTCACGATCCATGTCGAGCCCGAGCATAAATCCAAGCACACCGGCATCGTCGTGCTGGGCTGACCCAGCGCCCCGCCCGGCAGTCCGCGGTCGGGGGCGCGCGAAGGTCAGGCCGCCGGCTTCGAAAACCGCGGCGATCCGCCCTCCGGCCAGCGGCGCGTCCGCGGCGGTCTTCACCTCGGCGGCGATGTCGCCAGCATCCTGCCCGGCTGAGCCGCCCGGTCAGCGCCCGCGGTCGCGCAGGAAGGCCCGATACCGCAACTGGCTGTTCCGCAGATGCGCGCGCATCGCTTCGCGCGCCGCGGCCTCGTCGCCGGCCTGAATGGCGGCAACGATGGTGTCGTGTTCCTCGATCAGCCGCCGCGCATAGTCCGGCGGCACCTCAACCTCGCCCTCGTCGCTGACGGCGCGGCGCGGGATCAGCGACCTGCCCGCAAGCCGCAGGAATTCGGCGAAGCGGGGGTTGTTCGTCGCCTCGGCAATCGCGACGTGCAGCGCGAAATCCGCCTCGGCGGTCGGCCTGCCCGCCAGCGCCAGTTCGCGGAACTGCTGGAACGCCTCGATGATGCGTTCCTCCTGCGCGGGCGACCGGCGCAGCGCGGCAAAGGCGGCGGCGTCGCCCTCGACCGCGGTGCGCAGTTCCAGCATCTCGATCAGCGACGACACCCGGGCCAGATCAAGGTCGCGGAAGCCGGCGCCGTCCTGCGGCGCGGGCGCGAGGACGAAGACGCCGGCACCCTGCCGTGGCTCGACCAGCCCGGCCGAGCGCAAGGCGGCAATCGCCTCGCGCACCACGGTGCGGCTGACGCCGAATTCCTGCGTCAGCATCGCCTCGGACGGCAGCCGGTCCCCGGCCTGGAACCGCCCCTCGCCGATCTGCCGGCGCAGCGCATCGCTGACCCGGACGACCAGCGTCTGTCCGGTCGGGGCCGAAGGCTCGTTTCCGTTCACCGTCGCGGTCATCGCCATCTCCTGATGGTCATGCGGGGCAGCGCCCTAGCCAAGCTCGACAGGCAGGATCGATTCCGGCAGGTTCTGATAGCAGACCGGCCGCAAGAACCGGCGGATCGCCATGGTGCCAACCGAGGTCGCGCCGAAATTGGTCGACGCCGGATAGGGCCCGCCGTGGACCATCGCGTCGCAGACCTCGACCCCGGTCGGATAGCCGTTCGCCAGCACCCGGCCCGCCATCCGCTCCAGCACCGGCAACAGCCGCCGCGCCAGCGCCGTGTCGCCGGCATCCAGATGCAGCGTCGCCGTCAGCTGGCCGGTGAAGCTGCGGGCGATCGCCTCCATCTCGGCCGCGTCCCGCGCGGTGACGATCAGGCCCAGCGGGCCGAACACCTCTTCCGCAAGGCCATGGTCGTTCACCCAGTCCCGGCCCGCGACGACGAAAAGCTGCGGCATCGCCTGCCGGCGGTCGCAGACCTGGGTCAAGAGCCCGCGCACCCTCTGCCCGCCGGCGATGCGCCCGGTGCCCTGCACATAGGCCGCGGCGATCCCCTCGGTCAGCATCGCCTGCGTCCCCACCTGCGCCAGCGCCGCCACCGCCGCCGCGCCGAAGGCCGCCGCCTGGTCCTCGCGGATCACGGCAATGCCGGGGTTGGTGCAGAACTGGCCCGCGCCCATCGTCAGGCTGCCGGCCCAGCCCTTGGCAATCGCTTCGCCCCGCGCCGCCACCGCCTCGGGCAGCAGGAACATCGGGTTGACGCTGCCCAGTTCGCCAAAGAACGGAATCGGTTCCGCCCGCGCGGCGCAGAGGTCGAAGAGCGCCCGCCCGCCGGCGAGCGACCCGGTGAACCCCACCGCCTTGATCCGCGGATGGGTGACAAGCGCGGTTCCCACGTCGCGCCGCCCGCCCTGGATCAGGCTGAACACGCCCGGATGCAGGCCCAGCGCGCGGCGGGCGGCGTCAACCGCCTCGGCCACGATCTCGCCGGTGCCGGGATGTGCGGAGTGGCCCTTCACCACCACCGGGCAGCCCGCCGCCAGCGCGCTGGCCGTATCGCCGCCCGCGACCGAGAAGGCGAGCGGAAAGTTCGACGCGCCGAAGACGGCGACCGGGCCGACGGGCCGCTGCATCAGCCGGATATCGGGCCGGGGCAGCGGCTGGCGGTCGGGCAGGGCGGCATCGTGGCGGCGGTCCAGGTACTCGCCCTTGCGGATGTGGCTGGCGAAAAGCCGCAGCTGCCCGGTCGTCCGGCCGCGTTCGCCCTGCAGCCGCGCCACCGGCAGGCCGGTCTCCTGGCTGCCGATCTCGGTGATCGCCTCGGCGCGCGCCTCGATCTCGTCGGCGATGCGGTCAAGGAAGGCCGCCCGCTCGTCACGCGCGGAGTATCCGTAGGACCAGAAGGCCGCCTCGGCCGCTTCGGCCGCCTGGTCCACCAGCGCCACCGTCCCGACGGAAAACGCATGCGCCGGCCCGTGCGCCGGTTCCGACCGGAACTGCGCCTCGGTGGCGATCCATTCGCCTGCGACCAGGTGCTTGCCGTGCGGGGTGTGGCTCATCTTGGGGGTTACTTCCGGATCGGACATTCGGGTTGCTGCGGCGGGGCCCGTCCCGCGCGCGTTGCGGGCGGATCGCAGGCGGCTTCGCCGCCGCAGGATGCAGCCGCAGACAACATATCATACAAGCTATGTCAACCCGTCCGGCGCTTCAACGGCCGGCGCAGGGCAAGGTCTCGCCACGCCGTATGTTTCCTTGGCCAATGCACGGCTGCCCGGCCCGGCCACCGGCGGAAGGATTTGTATGATGATACCCGTCGCCCGCCCAGGGCGCGCTGTGGCCGAAGGCGCGGGCCTCAACCCGCCGCGGCGCAGTCGAAAACGGTCAGCCTGCGTTCCAGGAACAGCGGCTTGCGCGGCGCGATCTCGGCCGCGATGGTGCAGCGCGCCGCCACATCCGACCAGAAGGCGTGCAGCATCCGCGACTGCGTGTCGTTCAGGGCATGATCGACATCGGAGGCGACCACCACGTCGAAACCCTGCGCCAGCCATGCGTCCAGCGACCAGTCCTCGGCCTGGGGTGGCCAGGCATGGGCCTGCACCAGGCCCTTCAGCTCTTCGTCGGTCGCGTTCTGCAGCCCGTACATCACCTCGGGAATGCGGCGGTAGAACAGCGCGGCGCCATTGTCAGCCGCGGCCACCCTCTCGGGCGCCCTTTCGGGCAGGGCCACGCCATATTTCGCCGCCAGCCGCTCCAGCCTCGCCTGATCCATTGCGAATGCCTCGGTCGCTTGCGGCAGGAAGAGCCTGATGCCCGTCAGGATGCGGCGGTCGGCATAGCGTTCCAGCAGCAAGGCCTGCAGATCGGTCCGGTTCGGCTCTGCCAGCGCCTGACGCGAGACCACGGTCGCCCCAAAGCCGCAGAACCCCACCGCCAGCGCCCACAGGCCCACGGCCGCCACGTTCCGCCGCATCACATCGGCCAGCGCCAGCGCCGCCAGCAGCGCAAATCCCGCCGCCTGCGGCAGCCACAGGTGTTCGGGCTGCCGGGTGCCGACCAGAAGCAGCGTCACCAGCACCGAAACGATCAGCGCCGCCCAGATGCAGGCCAGAAGCGCCCGTTGCGGCAACCGGCAGAGCGGCGAGGCAAGGTAGACGGGAAACAGCAGCGCCACCGCAAAGCCGACCGGCCCGAGGCCCAGCACCGACGAAAAGCCGGACCCCGCCCAGAGCGCCACCGCCTCCGGATAGCTTCCCCCGACCACCGACATCACCGACTGGATGCGCTGATAGGTGATGAAGTTCTGCCAGTCGAGCAGGATGCCGATGTTCAGGACCGGCCAGATCACCACCACCGCGCCCAGCGAAAGGGCGAAGGACCGCGCCGTCGCCGCGGCGCCTTCCGCGCGCGCCAGCAGCACGCCATGCACCAGAACCAGCGGCAGCAGCAGGAACAGGAACGAATGCTTGAAGCTTAGCGCCACCGCCGCCGCAGCCCCCAGCGCCAGATCGGACCAGACCCCCGTCCCGCCCCGCTGCCGCGCCAGAAGCAGCACCAGAAACAGCACCGCGGCCGAGGCCAGCGGCACATCGCCCTTGGCGATATGGGATTGATAGACGGCAATCGGCAGCAGCGCCCCCAGGATGCCCGCGGCGATTGCGGGCCAGACCGGCAGCCGCAGCCCGCGCGCGGCCAGATAGAAGAGCGGGGCCAGCAGCGCCCCCAAGGCCGCCGTCACCAGACGGGCGGTGACATGAAACACGGTCGGATCGGCAAAATACTGCGCCCGGAACGCGCCGGTATCCGACCAGACGCCCAGAAGCCGCCCGCCCGCGTAAAGCACGCCAAAGGCGATGCCGTTCAGGTAGTTCAGCAGCGGCGGATAGAAATGCTGGCCCGGCACAAGCTGCCCGGTCAGCACCTTGGCGGCATCGTTCACCCGCTCGTCACCGTGGAAATATCCGTAGTCGACGCCGATGATGCGCACCGCGAAAGCTGCCGCAAATAACGTCAGCAGCAGCGCCGCCTCGCCGCGCCGTCCCGGTTCCGTCCTTTGTCCTGCCTGCATTTCCCGCACCTGCAACCTGATTGCCGGGCACAGGAGGGCCCGCAATTATGATTCCTTGATGACACATTCCGGGCATTGTCGCACGCTATCGACCGCGAAAGCCCCGCGGGGCCATCAGATCGCGCGAAACCCGATGGAAATGCTTGCCATGTGCCTGTCCGAACCATCCATCTGCCCTGCAAGACGCCCGGCGGCAAAGCCTGCGCGCCGCCGCCGCCAGACCGGATGATCCGCGCATGAAGGACAGGGAAGCCGCTACCCCGCTTTACATCGACCTGGACGGCACGCTGATCCGCAGCGATCTGGCGCAGGAAATGCTGGTGCGCGGCATGACGCGGCCCCTGCAGGTGCCCCGCATCCTGGCGCTGCTTCTGGGCGGCGGGCGCGCAAGGCTGAAGCGGCATCTGGCCGAGACGGTCGATTTCGCGGCCGACCGGCTGCCCTATGTGCCCGAAGTCATCGCCCATGCCAGGGCCGCCCGGGCGGAGGGCCGGCCGGTCATCCTCGCCACGGCGGCCGACCGGCTGGCGGCCGAGAAGGTGGCCGGGCATCTGGGCCTTTTCGATGCGGTCCTCGCCTCGGACCCCGGGCGCAACCTGAAAAGCGAAGCCAAGCTTGAAGCGATCCGCGACCATGCGAAGGGCGGCCCGTTCGAATATATCGGCAACGCCCATGCCGACGTGCCGATCTGGCGCGAGGCGGCGCTTCGGGGGTTCGTCAACGCCCCGGCATCGGCCGTGGCGGCCCTGGGCGAAGCGGGGCACCGCTCGCTGCAGGTCGATGACCGCCCGCCGATGTGGCGTGCCGCACTCAGGGCGATGCGCCCGCATCAATGGGCCAAGAACGCGCTGGTGCTGCTGCCGCTCCTGCTGTCGCACGGCTATTCCAACCCGGCCCTGGTGATGATCTCGCTGATGGCCTTCCTTGCCTTCTCGCTCTGTGCCTCGGGCATCTACATCGTCAACGACCTGGTCGACATCGAGGCCGACCGCGCGCATCCGCGCAAGTCCAGCCGCCCCTTCGCCGCCGGAACCCTGTCGCCGCTGGCCGGGGTCTGCCTTGCAGCCGGCCTGGTCGGCGCCGGATTGCTGGGCGGGCTGGTGCTGGCCGGGCCGGCCTTCGGCGTGATCCTGATGCTCTACATCCTGCTGACCAGCGCCTATTCCTTCCACATCAAGCAGAAATCCACGATCGACGTGGTCACGCTGGCGGTGCTTTACGCCATGCGGATCGTCGCCGGATCGGTGGCCATCGGGGCGCCGCTGTCGCCCTGGCTGCTGAACTTCTCGCTCTTCTTCTTCCTCAGCCTGGCCTATCTGAAACGCTATATCGAGATGATCAGGGCCCCGTCGCCCGGCCGCGTCGCCTCGCGCAACTACGACACGTCCGAAGCGGATATCCTGGGCGTCTTCGGCATCGTCAACGGCGGGCTGGCGATCCTGACGCTGTCGCTCTACCTCAACAGCGATGTGGTGACCGCCATCTATGCCGGGCCGCAGCTTCTGTGGCTTGTCTGTCCGCTGATGACATTCTGGATCTACCGCACCTGGCTCTGGGCGCGGCGCGGCATGATCGACGACGACCCCGTGCTTTTCGCGCTGAAGGATGGGATAAGCCGGATCACCATCCTGATCGTGGCGGCGCTGGTCGTGGCCGCGCGCTACATTCCGCTCCACGGGGTATTTCCATGACGCTTGCGGCTTTCGTTCTGGTCTTCATCAGCGTCACGTTGTCGGCGGCGGCGCAGACTGCCTTCAAGTTCGGCATGTCCCGCGTGGTGGTGGCCGATGCTGCGGGCGTCCTGGAAAAGGCGCTGGCCTTCGTCGTCTCGCCCTTCGTCCTGCTGGGGCTGGCGCTTTACGGCGTCGGCACTGTCCTGTGGCTTTTTGCCCTGCGCGAAGCCGACCTGTCGCTGGTCTATCCGTTCGTCAGCATCAGCTTCGTGATGGTCGCGCTGTCGGGCATCCTGTTCCTGGGTGAGCCCGTGGCGCTGAACCGCGTGATCGGCCTCACGCTCATCATCGCGGGGCTTCTGGTGATGGCACGCGGCTAGCCAGATCGACTATGCGGGAAATTGGTCGGAGCGAGAGGATTCGAACCTCCGACCCCCTGCTCCCGAAGCAGGTGCGCTACCAGGCTGCGCTACGCTCCGACCGTGGCGGGGGGGATAGCGCCCGCGCGCGGCTTTGGCAAGGGGGCGCGCGCAGGTGCCGGGGCCTTGCCGCGGGGCGCGCGGTCAGTCGGTATCTCCCGCCTCGTCGCGCGGGCTCAGGCGGCGCAGCCACAGCGACAGCCGCGGCATCGTCGCCACCTCGAACCGCGAGCGGTTTTCCAGCACCGGGCGGTTGCGGCTGACGGCGGGCGTGCCCTCGCGCAGGACGATGTAGATGCCGCTCAGGATGATCACCGCCGCCCCGGCCGCCGTCCAGCCGTCGACCGCCTCGCCGAAGAACAGCCAGCCGTAGACCGCGGCCCAGAGAAGCTGCGAATACTGCATCGGCGCGACGATGACGGCCGGCGCGCGGCGGTAGGCCTCGATCAGCAGCAGCCCGGCGATCGTGCCGAAAAGCGCGATCACGGCGGCCAGGCCAAGGTGTTCCACCGGCATCGGCCGGTAGACGAACGGCAGCGCCAGCCCCATGGCGATGAACGACAGGACCATCGGATACAGCATCAGCACCAGCGCCCGCTCTTCAGCGCCGATCTTGCGCACCACCACCGACCCCAGCGCCCCGGTGATTGCCGCGCCCAGGCCTGCCGCATGGCCGATCGACAGGTCGGCCCCGCCGGGCCGCAGGACGATCAGCACGCCGATCAGCCCGACCACCACCGCGGCACCGCGCCGGATGCCCACCTTCTCGCCCAGCATCGGGATCGCCAGCAGCGTGATCAACAGCGGCATGGCGAAGAGGATGGCATAGGTCTGCGCCATCGGCAGGATCGAGAAGGCGTAGAAGCCCAGGAGGCCGGTCACCACCGTGGTCACCGACCGCAGCGCCGTCCACCACGGATGCCGCGGGATCAGCGTCCCGTCGGTGCGGTCGCGCATCAAGAGGACGGTCACCAGCGGAAAGCCCAGAAGCCCCGCGAAGAACAGGATCTGGAAGGTGGAATAATGCGCGCCGAGGAATTTCACCACCACGTCGTGGGTGGAGTAGATGCCGAAGGCCGCAAGCGAAAGAAGCGCCCCGCGCAGGGAGGAAGACATGCCAAGATTCCGTGAACGGCAGCGGGCGGACTGCGCCGTTACCGTAAACACTCATGCCTCAAGGGCCGGCGGCCCGCAAGCCCGCAGCACCGTCAGCCCGCGGCCCTGGCCCCCTGCGCGCGATCCTGCCTGGCGACGATGACGATTCCCGCCGCCGCGATGATCGCCGCGCCCAGGATGGTGCGCGCCGCCGGCGTCTCGTCGAAAAGCAGCGCGCCCAGGACCGCGGCCCACAGGATCTGCGAATACTGCATCGGTGCGACGACGATCGCCGGCGCCCGCCGGTAGGCGGCGATGATCATCAGTACCCCGGCGACCAGCACCGCCGCCATGAAGGCCGAAATGCCCAGATGCGCGACCGGCATCGGCACCCAGACCCAGGGCATCGTCGCCGCGGTCACCAGAAACAGCACAAGAAGCGGCCAGACCAGCAGCACCGCCGTCCGCTCGACCGGCCCGGTCTTGCGGATGATGATATAGTTCATCGCGCCGACCAGCGCCCCCGCCAGCGCCGCCGCATGCCCCCAGTTCAGCGGCGTGCGCCCGGGGTCCAGCGCGACGATCACCCCGCCCAGCCCCGCCATCACCGCAAGGCCGCGCAAGGGCTCGATCCGCTCGCCCAGGAAGGGCACGGCCAGAAGCGTGATGAAGATCGGCATGGCGAAGAAGATCACATAGGCCTCGGCCAAGGGCAGGATGGTGAAGGCGGTGACCCCAAGGACAAAGTTCAGGATCGTGCCGACCGACCGCAGCGCCATCAGCCCCGGCCGCGCCGGGCGCAGCGATCCCGGCTCCCGGTCCAGAAGCACGTAGAGCAGGAGAAGCGGCATGGTCATCGCCCCGGCGGCGGCGATGATCTGCAGCGGATGGTATCCCGTGCCCAGGAACTTGGCCGAAACGTCGTAGCCCGCATAGGCCCCGAAGGCCAGAAGGGCCAGGCCCGCACCCGAAAGGTTCGACGAAAGCGCCATGTCCGTGGTCCGGGCGGGAAGGGCGGCGGCGCCCGATGCGCCGCCTCCAAGGGTTATGTCAGAGGCTTGCGCCCAGCGCCGCGACGATCGCGTCACCCATTGCCGCGGTTCCGACAGGCGTCCCGCCCTCGGGGCCCAGAAGATCGGCCGTGCGCACGCCGTCGGCCAGCACCTTCTCGACCGCCTTTTCCACCCGCTCGGCCTCATCCCCGAGGTCGAAGGAATAGCGCAGCGCCATCGCGAAGGACAGGATGCAGGCGATCGGATTGGCCTTGCCGGTGCCGGCGATATCGGGCGCGCTGCCGTGGACGGGTTCGTACAGGGCCTTCGGCCGGCCGTTCGCCATCGGCGCGCCCAGGCTGGCCGAGGGCAGCATGCCAAGGCTGCCGGTCAGCATGGCGGCGGCGTCCGACAGCAGGTCGCCGAACAGGTTGTCGGTGACGATCACGTCGAACTGCTTCGGCCAGCGGCAAAGCTGCATCGCGCCGGCATCGGCATACATGTGGGAAAGCTCCACATCGGGATAGTCGCGGTCATGCACTTCCTGCACCACCTCACGCCACAGGATGCCGGATTCCATCACATTGGCCTTCTCCATCGAGCAGACCTTGTTATTGCGCTTGCGCGCCAGTTCGAAGGCCGATTTCGCCACCCGGGCGATCTCGGATTCCGTGTAGCGCTGGGTGTTGATCCCGACCCGTTCGTTGCCTTCCTTGAAGATGCCCCGCGGCTCGCCAAAGTAGACGCCGCTGGTCAGTTCGCGGACGATGACGATGTCGAGCCCCGCCACCACCTCGCGCTTGAGGCTGGAGAAATCGGCCAGCGCGTCGAAGCACTGCGCCGGGCGCAGGTTGGAAAACAGGTCCATCTCCTTGCGCAGGCGCAGAAGCCCCCGCTCGGGCTTCACGCTGAAATCGAGCTTGTCGTATTTCGGCCCGCCCACCGCGCCCAGCAGCACCGCGTCCACTTCCTGCGCGCGGGCCATTGTCGCATCGGTCAGCGGCGTGCCATGCGCGTCATAGGCGCAGCCGCCGACCAGGTCCTCCGACACGTCGAAATGGATGCCGCGTTTCGCGCCCATCCAGCCGATGATCTTCTTCACCTCGGCCATGACTTCGGGGCCGATGCCGTCGCCGGCCAGGATCAGGAGGGAAGGGTTGGCCATCATGGCGCTCCGGTGTCTGTGGGGTCGCGGGCGGGCTAGCCGATGGGGGCACCGGGGTCAAGGTGCCGCCGCTCTTGTCCGGCGAGGAAATCCTTGGCACAGCAGCAGGGTGGCAGAAGATGGGGGGCGGATTGACGGGGATCGAACGGCCCGACGCGCTGGTGATCGGCGCCGGCCCGGCCGGGCTGATGGCGGCCGATGCCCTGGCCGCGGCCGGCCGCCGGGTCGTGGTGGCCGAGGCGAAGCCCAGCCCCGCGCGCAAGTTCCTGATGGCCGGCAAGTCCGGGCTGAACCTGACCAAGGACGAAGACCCCGCCGCCTTCACCAGCCGCTTCGACGCCGGCTGGCTGGCGCCGATCCTTGCCGCCTTCGGCCCGGCCGAGGTGCAGGACTGGGCGCGCAGCCTGGGGCAGGAGGTGTTCACCGGCAGTTCCGGCCGCGTGTTCCCGGTGGCGATGAAGGCCTCGCCGCTTCTGCGGGCCTGGCTGGCGCGGCTGGCCGGGCTGGGGGTGGACCTGCGCACCCGCTGGCGCTGGCAGGGTTTCGCCGGCGATGCCTGCCGCTTCGCCACGCCGGCGGGCGAGCGGCTGCTGGCGCCCCGCGTCACCGTGCTGGCGCTGGGCGGCGCCAGCTGGGCAAGGCTCGGGTCTGACGGCGCCTGGGTGCCGTGGCTGGCGGAACGGGGGGTCACGGTTGCCCCCTGGAAACCCGCGAACATGGGGTTCCGCGTCGACTGGTCGCCGCAGATGGCGCGGCACTTCGGCCAGCCGGTCAAGGGCGCCGCGCTGCGCGTGCTGCGCCGGTCGTCGGGCACTTCGTGCACTCCTCGCGAAGCGGAACTGGGAGGAGTGCACGAAGTGCTCGACGAGCAGCGCGGCGAGTTCGTGATTTCGGCGCGCGGGCTTGAGGGCGGCGGCTTCTATGCCGTGTCGCGCGCGGTCCGCGACGGCGGGGTTCTGGAGATCGACCTTCTGCCCGACCTCTCCGAAGCTGCGCTGGCCGCCCGGATCAACCGGCTGAAGCCCGGCGAAAGCGCTGTCAACCGCCTGCGCAAGCTGGGCCTTTCGCCCGCGGCGGTGGCGCTGGTGATGGAATTCGCCCGCGCGGCACCCTTCGCGGCGCTGAAGAACCTTCCCGTCCGCCACGCCGGCCCCCGCCCGCTGGACGAGGCGATCTCGACCGCCGGCGGCATCACCCGCGACAGCCTGGCCGACACCCTGCAACTTCGCGCCATCCCCGGCACCTTTGCCGCAGGCGAGATGCTGGACTGGGAGGCCCCGACCGGCGGCTACCTGCTGACCGCCTGCCTGGCGACGGGGCTATGGGCCGGCCGGGCGGCGGCGGGCGTTCGGGGTTGAGCGAACCGGATACGGGGCTGCTTGGTCCTTGTCTGCGAACTATTTCAAGGTCAGACTATTGAGCACAAGCTGAATTAGAACCGCGGAAAGCACCGCGGTAATCAGTGTCGCGATGTTTGTGGCAACATTCTTATAAGCCCTAGTCCACCAGCTTGGTGCCTCAAGGAAATCGTGGCCGTGCGACGTCAAGGTCACGTAGGTTTCTGCATACACGTCGTCAGGTGTGCTTCCGAACCACGGGGCATCTGTAACCTTATCCAAAGCCAAGAGGCCATCTCGCAGCATCAGCCTGATATTGTAGCTTTCCTCGTCTGACCAGCCTGGTGCGACTTCATCTTCGAAACCCGCCGGTTTGTCTAAAATCTGTGTGAAAAGCAGAAATGGGTATTCATGCGCTTCGACCCGCCGCAAGATCTTGAGTTGCAGCTCTCGGTCACGCCTCACCGCGACAGCCCGCCCGGCAGGTTCGGCACGTCCAGCGCGCTGAATCCATAGTGCCGCAGCCAGCGCAGATCGGATTCGAAGAAGGCCCGCAGGTCGGGGATGCCGTATTTCAGCATGGCGATCCGGTCGATCCCCATGCCGAAGGCAAAGCCCTGCCACTGTTCCGGGTCCACCCCGGCCGCCGCCAGCACCTTCGGATGCACCATGCCGGAGCCGAGGATTTCCATCCACTTGTCGCCCTCGCCGATCCGCAGCTGCCCGCCGACGTTGGAATAGCGGATGTCGACCTCGGCCGAAGGCTCGGTGAAGGGGAAGTGGCTGGCGCGGAACCGCAGTTCCACCCGGTCCACCTCGAAGAAGGCGCGGCAGAATTCCTCAAGGCACCATTTCAGGTTGGCCATGCTGATGTCGCGGTCGATGGCCAGCCCCTCGACCTGGTGGAACATCGGCGTATGCGTCTGGTCCATGTCCATCCGGTAGACCCGGCCCGGCGCGATGATACGGATCGGCGCCCCCTGCGCCTGCAGCGAACGGATCTGCACCGGCGACGTATGGGTGCGCAGCACATGCGGCGGCCGGTTGTCGCCTTCCGCCCGCGCCATGAAGAACGTGTCATGCTCCTGCCGGGCGGGGTGTTCCGGCGGAATGTTCAGCGCGTCGAAATTGTACCAGTCGCTTTCGACCTGCGGCCCCTCGGCGACCGAAAATCCCATGTCGGCGAAAATCGCGGTCAATTCGTCCCAGACCTGGGAAATCGGATGCACCGTGCCCATCCGCCGCGGCCGGCCGGGCAGCGTCACGTCAAGCCATTCCGACCGCAGCCTTTCGTCCAGCGCCGCATCGGCGAGTGCTGCCTTCTTCGCGCGCAGCGCCGCGTCGATCTCGTCCTTCAGCGCGTTCAACTCGGCCCCGGCCGCCTTGCGCTGGTCCGGATCCATCCTGCCCAGCGTCGCCATCAGGGCCGAAATCTCGCCCTTCTTGCCAAGGGCCGCCACGCGCACCTCTTCCAGCGCCGCCTCGCCCGCGGCGCCAGCCACGGCCTCGATGAATTTCCCACGAATTCCGGTCAGGTCCATTCTCGCGCCTCCGCTAGCGGCGCCCCGGGGGTTAGCGGGGCGGGGGCACGATTGCAAGGGGCAGGGCGCGGCCGCCGGGCTCAGCGCAGATGCGCCTCAAGGAAGTAAAGCTGCTTGTCCAGGTCCGCGGCGACCTGCGTCATCAGGTCGGCCGTCACCATGTCCTTTTCACCCTCGGCGGCATCGATTCCCTCGCGTGCCGCATTGGCAACCTGCGCCAGCGCGCCGGCCAGGGCCTTCACCACCGCCATGCCCTCGCGCGCGCCTTCGGGAAACTCGGCCAGCCGCGTTGCAGCCGCCACATCGCCCAGCCGTCCCGGCACCGGCGCGCCGAGGGCGGCCGCCCGTTCGGCCACGGCATCGACATGGCCGGCAAGCGCCGCATGAAGCGCATCGAAATGCAGGTGCAGCGCCATGAACTGCGGGCCTGTCACGTTCCAGTGCGCGTGCTTGGTGCGAAGCGCCATGTCGGTCAGGTCGGCCAGCATCTGCACCAGCAGCGCCTCGGTCCGGCGGCGATTGGGGCGGGGAATGTCGATGCGGGTGGCTTCGGCGGCGGCGGTCATGGCGGTCTCCTCTCCGGAACGGCTTCCGGAATGAACGCCCGGCCGTCCCGCCGGTTCCGCAAAGCAAAGGGCCGCCGGAAACCTTCCCGGCGGCCCTGCTGTCGGTTTCGCGCCCCGCTCAGGCGGCCAGCGCGTCGCGGGCCTTGCCGGCGATGGCGTTGAACGCCTCGGGCTCATGCACGGCGAGATCGGCCAGAACCTTGCGGTCGACCTCGATCCCCGCCTTGGCGAGGCCGTTGATCAGGCGCGAATAGGTGAAGGCCGGGTCGAACAGGCGGACAGCGGCGTTGATCCGCTGGATCCACAGCGCGCGGAACTGGCCCTTCTTCGCCTTGCGGTCGCGGGTGGCGTATTGCTGCGCCTTGTCGACGGCCTGCGTGGCGGTGCGGAAATTGGTCGAGCGGGCGGCGTAATAGCCTTTCGCCTTCTTGATCACCTTGCGGTGGCGGGCGTGCGTGACGACGCCGGATTTGACGCGGGACATCTGTCGCTCTCCTTACCGGTTGTAGGGCATGTATTTCTTGACGATCTTCTCGTCGGAGTCGTTCAGGATCATCGTCCCGGTCGCCTGCCGCGTGAATTTCGTCGTGCGCTTGATCATGCCGTGGCGCTTGCCGGCCACACCGGCCTTCACGTGCCCGTTGGCCGTGAAGGAGAACCGCTTCTTCGCAGCGGATTTGGTCTTCATCTTGGGCATTTCACTCTCCAGTGTTCAACGCGCGCCAAGGCATGCCACATTCGCCGGGCGCGCGGGGTATTCCCGAAGCCGCCCCTATAGGCGGCGCCGGGCGGGGACGCAAGCGGATTCCTGTAACGCCGAAGGGCGGGGCAGGGCGCCCGTCCGCCCGGGGCCGCGGGCTATTTCACCAGCCGCCCGAACACCCCCACCATCACGCCGGGAATGTCGGCGAAGGCATAGCCGCCGGGCTTCTGCGTCAGCGCAAGCACGATCAGGATCGCCGCGGCAAGCAGCATCACCGCGCCCAGCCGCGGCGCCCGCGTCTCGGCCCAGGCGGCCAGCAGCGAGGGGATCGCCAGCGCGATCAGCACCAGGCCGATCGTCAGCATCAGGTCGGTATCCATGCCACGCTCCGACGATAACCTTTACTGCCCGGACGTTAGCCGGGGTCGACCCGCGAAATCAACTTTTCATTGCAGGGCGCCACACGCAGGATGTTGGTCGTTCCCTGCACGTTGAAGGGCACGCCCGCCGTCACGACGATCTGGTCGCTTTCCTCGGCGAAGCCGGCGGTGCGCGCGGCCCGGATCGCGTTGATCACCGCGCCCTTGAACCGTTCCTGCTCGGGCACCACAACGCAGTGGACGCCCCAGGTCAGCGCCATGCGCCGCGCGGTCTCGACCAGCGGCGTCAGGCCGATGATCGGCACATGCGGCCGTTCCCGCGCCACCAGGCTGACGGTGTTGCCCGACTGGCTGAAGCAGGTGATCGCCTTGATGTCCGTCGCCTCGGCGATCTCGCGCGCGGCGGCGACGATGCCGTCGGCCACCGTCTCGCGGCGCACCAGCCGGCTTGCATCCATCACCGAGATATAGGTCGGGTCGCTTTCCACCGACATGGCGACGTTGTTCATCGTCGTCACCGCCTCGATCGGGAACTTGCCCGCCGCCGATTCCGCCGACAGCATCACCGCATCGGCGCCCTCGTAGATCGCGGTCGCCACGTCGGACACTTCGGCGCGGGTCGGCGTCGGGTTCTCGATCATCGATTCCAGCATCTGCGTCGCCACGATCACCGGCTTGGCCGCCGCCCGCGCGCCCCTGACCAGCCGCTTCTGGATCGGCGGCACCGAATGGACCGGCAGTTCCACGCCAAGATCGCCCCGCGCCACCATGATCCCGTCCGAGACGGCAAGGATCGCGTCATAGGCCTTGACCGCCGCCGGCTTCTCGATCTTCGACAGGATCGCCGCCCGGCCGTTGGCCAGCGCCCGCGCCTCGATCACGTCCTCGGGGCGCTGCACGAACGAAAGCGCCAGCCAGTCGACGCCCATCTCGCAGGCGAATTCCAGGTCCTTGCGGTCCTTCTGCGACAGCGCCTTCAGCGGCAGCACCACATCGGGCACGTTCACGCCCTTGCGGTTCGAGATCGTGCCGCCGACGATCACCGTGCAATCGGCGAAATCCGCGCCGCAGGCATCCACCCGCAGCCGGATTTTCCCGTCGTTCACCAGAAGCGTCGATCCGGCCTCAAGTGCCGCGAAAATCTCGGGATGCGGCAGCTGCACCCGGCCTGAATCGCCGGGCGCGTCGTTCAGGTCCAGGCGGAAACTGTCGCCATCCTCAAGGTCGTGGGCCCCGGCGGCAAAGGTTCCCACCCGCAGTTTCGGCCCCTGCAGGTCGGCCAGGATGCCGATCGGGCGGCCCAGGTCTTCCTCGACCTTGCGGATGATCGTGTGGCGGGCGCGGATGTCGTCATGCGTCCCGTGGCTCATGTTCAGGCGGAACACATCGGCCCCGGCTTCGAACAGCGCCCGGATGATGTCGTAGTCGTCGGACGAAGGGCCAAGCGTGGCCACGATCTTGACGTTGCGGTGGCGGCGCATGGGCGCGTCTCCCTGATTGCTGTCCTGCGGCGGATGTTTGCGTTATCACTCAAAGCGCACCTGCCCGCAACACGCCGAGTGTCCGCCCCCTGTGACACTTGTGCGCCACCCCGCGCATCGCCCGGACTTTCAGCGCGCGCAGCCCCGGCGCCGGGCCGGCATGGCGTGGACGGCGCCGCGGCAATGCGCTAACCGGGGCCTGTGCAGGCAGATCACGAAGAACCTTTCACCATCGAGGGCGCGGCCCGGCCCGGCCGCTGGCTGGTCACCTGCGACCATGCGACGAACCATGTTCCCGCCTGGGTGGCGGGCGGCGATCTGGGCCTTCCCGCCGCCGACATGCAACGCCACATCGCCTGGGACGTCGGCGCCGCCGGTGTCGCGCGGGCATTGGGCCGGCACCTTGACAGCCCGGTCCTGCTGTCGCGCTTCTCGCGGCTGGTGATCGACCCGAACCGGGGCGAGGATGATCCGACCCTTGTGATGCGGCTTTATGACGGCAGCGTCATCCCGGCCAACCGCCGCATCGACGCGGCCGGGATCGGCGAACGGCTGGACCGGCTTTATCGGCCCTATCACGCGGCCTTCACCCGACTTGCCGCGCGCCGGCCGGATACGGTGATCGTCGCGATCCACAGCTTCACCCCGCGGCTGAACGGCCGCGCGATGCGGCCATGGCAGATCGGCATCCTCTATTCGCATCTGGACGAACGCCTGTCGCGCCCGCTGATCGCCCGGCTGATGGCCGAACCGGACCTGACGACCGGCGACAACGAACCCTATTCCGGCCACCTTCCGGGCGACGCGATCGACCGCCATGCCCTTGACACCGGCCGCCTGAACACCCTGATCGAGGTCAGGAACGACCTGATCCGTTCCGAAGCGGAGCAAGAGGCCTGGGCCGCACGCCTTGCCCCGATCCTGACCGCGGCGCTGGGGGACCTGCCATGACGCTTGCCGAAGCCAGGGGGATCGATGCCGCGACCGAGGAGAAGCTTCAGGCCGCCGCCTACCGCGCGCTGATGCATCACCTGCAGGAAAAGCGGCCCGATGTGCAGAACATCGACCTGATGAATCTGGCGGGCTTCTGCCGCAACTGCCTTTCCCGCTGGTATCAGGAGGCAGCGGCCGAACGCGGCCTGACGCTTTCCAAAGAGGATGCGCGCGAGATCGTCTATGGCATGCCCTATGCCGACTGGGTGGCGCAGCACCAGACCCCGGCGGATGCGGCCAAGCTGGCCGCCTTTGAAGTGTCCTTCGCGCAGAATGTCGGGCCGCGGGCGGACGGCGACAAGGGCTAGGAATCCCCGAAACCGGCCATGCGGGCCACGGGGACCGTGCGTCGCGCGGGCCATCCCGCCCCGGGGGCGCTACAGCCCCGCCGCCCGCAGCCCTGCCGCCACGGCCACGCCTGCGACGGCGGCCCCCACGTCGTTGCGGGTGGCCACCGACAGCGCCATCGCCGCGCCCAGCGACAGCGCCTCGACCAGCCCGCCCGCGGCAAGGGCCTGCGCGGTGATCCCCGCCATCACCGCCAGAGGCGTGGCCTTCAGCGCCGCATCCAGCCGCGCCGAGGGCGGCAGGAACCGCATCGCCATATAGCCCGCCACCCGGCAGAAGAACGACGCAGCCGTCATCACCAGCAGCATGGCCCAGATCGGCGGCATCAGTGCACCACGCCCGGCCGCGCCGTCAGGGCCGCCACCGCGGCCCCGGCAAGGCCGGCCGCGACGATCCCCCAGCCCGGCCCGGCGACGCGCCCCACCGCCAGCGCGGCCAGCCCGCCCACGGCCACCGGCACCAGCGCCGCCTTCGATTTCACCATCACCGCCATCATCGCCGCGGCAAAGGCCGGCAGCATCAGGTCCGCCCCCAGCGCGCGCGGATCGGGCAGCACCGCGCCGAAGACCACGCCGATCAGCGTGCCGCCCAGCCAGGCGCCGACCAGCGGCACGCCGGTCCCCATCAGGAAGGCGCGGTCCTCCTCGCCCTTCTCGGCGGCCCGCATCGTGGCGATCCAGTTCGCATCGCCGATCAGCAGCAGGCTGGAAAACGCCCGCAGCGGCCCGGCCTTTGAAAGCCAGGGCTGGATCGTGGCCCCGAACAGCAGATAGCGCGCGTTCATCACCAGGATCGTCGCCGCCAGCGTCAGAAGCGTCGCCTCCCCCGCCTGGATCAGCGACAGCGCCGCCAGCTGGGCCGAGCCGGAAAAGACCGTGATGCTGATCGCCAGCGCCCAGCCCCAGCTGATGCCCGCCTGCGCCGCGACCAGCCCGAAGGCCAGGCCATAGACGAAGATCGCCGTTCCCAGCGCCAGGCCGGTGCGGAAGCCGCGCCGGAAGCCCGCCAGCGTGAAGGGCGCCTGCATGGCGGTTCAGACGGCGGCCTTGCGCATCTCGTCAAGGTAGATTTCGCGCATCCTTGTGGCGACCGGCCCGGGCTTGCCCGCCCCCAGCGCCGCGCCGTCGATTTCCACCACCGGCATCACGAAGGCGCTGGCCGAGGTGATGAACGCCTCGTCCGCCGCCTTGGCCTCATCCACGGTGAAGTTGCGCTCTTCCACCTCGAACTGCGCCTCGGCCGCGAACCGCAACACCGCCGCCCGGGTGATCCCGTGCAGGATGTCCGCGGACAGGGCCCGGGTGATGATCCGGTTGCCGCTGACGATATAGGCGTTGTTCGAGGTGCCCTCGGTCACGAAGCCGTCTTCCACGAACCATGCATCGTCGACGCCCGCCTTCTTGGCCATCATCTTGCCCATCGACGGGTAAAGCAGCTGCACCGTCTTGATGTCGCGCCGGCCCCAGCGGATGTCGGGGATCGAGATCACCTTCCACCCCGTCTTCGCCACCGGATTGTCGGCAAGCCCCGCCTTGGCCTGGGTGAAAAGGACGACCGTCGGCGGCACATCCGCCGCGGGATAGGCAAAGTCGCGGTCGCCCGGATTGCCGCGCGTGACCTGCAGATAGACCATCCCCTCGTCGATCGCGTTCCGCGCCACCAGCTGACGATGCACCTCAAGCCAGGCCTCCGCCGTCAGCGGGTTCTTCATCTCCAGCTCGTCCAGGCTGCGCTGCAGCCGCGCCAGATGCCCGCCGAAGTCGATCAGCCTGCCGCCAAGGACGCTCGTCACCTCATAGACGCCATCCGCCATCAGGAAGCCGCGGTCGAAGATCGACACGCGGGCCTCGGTCTCGGGCAGGTAGTCGCCGTTCACATAGACGGTGCGGGTCATGCCGGGGGCCTTTCGCAAGGAAGGGGGTCGGGGGCGAGTTCCACCCTTTTCGCGCCAAGTTCAAGGGAAAACCGCGGCTAACCCCAAAGCCGCGGGTCGGCCGGATGGATGCGCGTCTCGTCATAGACGACCGGCGGGTCGCGGTCGCGCGCCATATCGGCCGGCCCGTCCAGATCGGACCAGTCGGCCCCCTGGGCGACAAGGATCGCCGGCGCCATGGACAGGCTGGTCGAGACCATGCAGCCGACCATCACCCGGAAGCCCAGCCGGCGCGCCTCGTCCCGCGCCCGCAGCGCCTCGGTCAGCCCGCCGGTCTTGTCGAGCTTCAGGTTCACCACGTCATAGCGGCCGACCAGCCCGGCCAGCCCCGCCGCGTCATGGGCACTTTCGTCGGCACAGACGGGCAGCGGGCGGGCGATTTCGGCCAGCATCCCGTCGGTGCCGGCAGGCAGCGGCTGTTCCACCATCTCGACGCCAAGGCCAATCAGATGCGGCGCAAGATCGGCATAGACCTCGGGCGTCCAGCCTTCGTTCGCATCGACGATCAGCCTTGCCCCCGGCGCGCCCTGCCGCACCGCCTCGATCCGCGGCATGTCCTCGGGCGTGCCCAGCTTCACCTTCAGGACGGCGCGGTGCCGGTTCCGCGCCGCCGCCTCGCGCATCCGGTCGGGCGTATCCAGCGACAGGGTGAAGGCAATTTCCACCGGCATGGGCGAGGGCAGCCCGGCGATCTGCCAGACCCGCCGGCCCGTCGCCTTGGCCGCATGGTCCCAAAGCGCGCAATCCACCGCGTTGCGGGCAGCACCCGGCGGCAGCGCCGATTGCAGCGCCTCGCGGGTGATCCCGGGCGGCAGGGCGGCAATCTGCGCCGCCACGCTTTCCAGGCTTTCGCCGTAGCGCGGATAGGGCACGCATTCGCCGCGCCCGGTGGCCCCCTGCCGCGCCACCGTCACCGTCAGGACCCGCGCCTCGGTCTTCGTCCCCCGGCTGATGGTGAAGGGATTGCGCAGCGCAAAGGTTTCGGGGGTGACGGTGATCATGGCGCTTCTCCTGCCGCTTGGCCGTTCATCGCCCCGCGGCCGCGCGCAGGCAAGCCGGAGCGCGCGGATGCTGCAGGCGCAAAGGCGTGTTGCAATGCGGCGCGCAATAATATATCGGCGGCTGGCCAATCGTTGTAATTTACTTCCGCAGGACATCCGATGAGCTTCCGCATCCAGCCCGCCGCGCCCGCCCGTCCCAACCGTTGCCAGCTTTTCGGCCCCGGCTCGCGGCCTGCGCTCTTCGAGAAGATGGCGGCCTCGGCGGCGGATGTGATCAACCTGGACCTGGAAGATTCCGTCGCGCCCGACGACAAGCCGCAGGCGCGGGCGAACATCATCCAGGCGATCAACGACATCGACTGGGGCAGGAAGCACCTTTCGGTGCGGATCAACGGGCTGGACACGCCCTTCTGGTATCGCGACGTGGTCGACGTGCTGGAACAGGCGGGCGACCGGATCGACCAGATCATGATCCCCAAGGTCGGCTGTGCGGCCGATGTCTATGCGGTGGATGCGCTGGTGACGGCGGTGGAACGCGCCAGGGGCCGGCAGAAGCGGATCGCGCTTGAGGTCATCATCGAGACCGCCGCCGGCATCGCCCATGTCGAGGAGATTGCTGCCGCCTCCCCCCGCCTGCAGGCGATGAGCCTGGGTGCGGCGGATTTCGCCGCCAGCATGGGCATGCAGACCACCGGCATCGGCGGCACGCAGGAAAACTACTACATGCACCGCGAGGGGGCGAAATACTGGTCCGACCCCTGGCACTGGGCGCAGGCGGCCATCGTCGCCGCCTGCCGCACCCATGGCGTGCTGCCGGTCGACGGCCCCTTCGGCGACTTTTCCGACGATGAAGGATTTCGCGCCCAGGCCCGCCGTTCGGCCACCCTTGGCATGGTCGGCAAATGGGCGATCCATCCCAAGCAGGTGGCGCTGGCGAACGAGGTTTTCACCCCGTCCGAGACGGCGGTGAACGAGGCGCGCGAAATCCTTGCGGCGATGGAAGCGGCCAAGACCGCAGGGCAGGGCGCGGCCGTCTACAAGGGGCGGCTGGTCGATATCGCCTCCATGCGGCAGGCCGAAGTGATCGTCCGGCAGGCCGAGATCATAGCCGGAATGTGACAGGGAATCGTTGACAGCCTGCCGCGACTTTGCGCAGGTTTGACGCAGGGGCAGCCTGCGAAACAGGCGGTCCACAAAGACACCCGCGCCGCGCATTGGGGAGAGGAGGCCCCGCGCGGCTTGCAGGGAGGAAGCGCAGCCCGTGGCCAAGGTCGCGGGCTGTTGCTTTTGCGGCGGGGCGGTTCCGCGGCCCGATCGGGCGCGCTATCAGGCCCGGTGATAAGGCTTTCCGGCCAGGATCGACGCGGCGCGATACAGCTGTTCGGCCAGCATCACCCGCACCAGCATATGCGGCCAGACCATCCGCCCCAGGCTGATCGCATGGTCGGCGCGCGCCCGCAGCGGCGGGGCGATCCCGTCGGCCCCGCCGATGACAAAGGCCACGTCCTGCCGCCCGTCATCGCGCCAGCGCGCCAGCAGGGCGGCGAACTCGGGCGAACTTGCCATCTGCCCGCGTTCGTCCAGCGCGCAGACCAGCGCACCCGGCGGGATCGCCCGGTCGAGAAGCGCCGCCTCTGCCGTCCTGCCGCCGCCCCTGCGATCCTCGACCTCATGCTCGGCCAAGGGGCCAAGCGACAGCGGCCGGCCGGTCAGGTTGAAGCGTTCGGCATAGTCGTCGACCAGCGCGCGTTCCGGCCCGGCGCGCAGCCGGCCCACCGCGCACAGATGCACGCGCATCAGCCCGGCTGCGTCAGGGTGCGTGCCGCCGCGACCTGGCCTGCCGGCATCCACATCTTTTCAAGCTGATAGAACTCGCGCACTTCCGGCCGGAAGACATGGACGATCACGTCGCCGGTGTCGATCAGCACCCAGTCGCCGGTTTCCTTGCCTTCCATCTTCACGTTGATCCCGAACGCCTGCTTCAGCCGGTCGGCCAGCTTCTCGGCGATGGCGCCCACCTGCCGCGACGACCGGCCCGAACAGATGACCATGTAGTCGGCCACATCCGACCGGCCGCGCAGGTCGATCTGGACGATGTCCTCGGCCTTGTCGTCGTCGACGGATTGCAGCACGGCGGCAAGGATCTGTTCGGGGGTGAATTCGGTCCGCGGCGGGCGACCGTCGCGCGGGGCGACCGGAAGCCCGGTCGAAGGGTCAGAATGAGACAGGACTTGGGTCCTCCACGTGGCGCGCCGATGCGGCCCCGGCGCCGGGCCCTGCGGATGAAGGGTAGCGCGCGACGGCGGCAATCTCAACAAATCCGGGAAGGCGCGGGCGAATAACCCCGAATCGGTCCGGGCGCAAGAGTTCAGGCTCGGGCGACGAGGGCGCGGTTGGCAGCGTGGCTCCGGCCAAAGCTGACGATGGCGATGTCAAGGTCCAGCCCGGGCACGCGCGACAGGGCGGCAAGGATCGCCGCGTCGATCCATTCATCCCGGTTGCCGAACGCCCCGCCGCCAAGCCGGGTCAGATACAGGCGCCGGTTGCCCGTCTGGTCTGCGGTCATCTGCGCCGCAAGGAAGGTCGCTTCGTAGGCAGCCTCAAGGATCAGCCGCGCGAACGGCTCCCAATGCAGATTCGCCCCCACGTAGTGGACCGGCAGCGCCGAGGCGTAGACCTGCGTCACCGTATGGCCCGCGCCGGGCAGGGTTACCTCGGTCTCGTCCTGGATGCCGACGCGCAGCAGGCCGCGGAACTCGGCTTCGCGCCCGTCGATCGCGACAGCAACCTGCTGCAGCGCGCCGGGGCGTGGCCAGAGGTAGCCGTTCCGCATGTCCCAGCGGGCATCTGGCCCCAGGGCCGCCGCGAGGTCGGCCGTGGTGTCGATCTGCAGGTCGGCGCTTTGTCCGATCTGGCTGCCGTGCATGGGCACAAGGTAGTTGCGCCAGATGGTTCCCGCCGCGCAGGCCATGGCGCAGGCCGGCCCCTGGGTCCGGTCCGTTTCGTAGCGGGCGATCCCGTCCTCGGGCGTCACGTCCGGCCTGATCATTTCCAGCAGGTTGAATTGCGACGCAACCTGGAAGGTGGCGCCGGCATTCGCCGGATCGGCCAGAAGGTTGCGCACGTCGGCCACCACCTCGCGCAGCCGTGGCCGTGCCGCGCCGGATGGGCGGGGCAGGTCGGCCAGTCGCGGGATCGTCAGATGTCCGGGCCGGAGCTGCCTGCCATTCGGCATCAGCAGACGGTCGTCTTGCTGGACGATTCCGGAACGGACGGTTTCGGGCCTGTCGTCGGGCAGGCCCGTCAGTTCGGTGAACCAGTTCATGTCGGCTCCATGCCCTTGCCTGATACGGGATTCGCGCGTAGATACTCGACCATGCACGGGTTCATCTACTTCAACATCACCGATCGCGCGCGGCTTCCCGCGCGGTTCTTCGGTGCGACCCGCAACGTCCTCGCCCGTCTTTGATGCGGCGGCGCGCGCTTCGCGCCCCTGACGCCGCCCGCCTGCGAGACGACCGAATTCAAAGCCATAGCCCCGAGGGTGAGAGCCATGACCGCTGCTCCGAGAACGCTTTACGACAAGATCTGGGACGACCATGTCGTCCACACCTCCGAAGACGGCACCTGCCTGCTCTACATCGACCGGCACCTCGTCCATGAAGTGACCAGCCCGCAGGCCTTCGAAGGGCTGCGCATGTCCGGCCGCAAGGTGCGTGCGCCGGAAAAGACCATCGCCGTGCCCGACCACAACGTCCCCACCACGGCGGGCCGCGACAAGCACATCGACAACGAGGAAAGCCGCATCCAGGTTGAGGCGCTGGACAAGAACGCGCGCGACTTCGGCATCAACTACTATCCGGTCAGCGACATCCGGCAGGGCATCGTCCATATCGTCGGGCCGGAACAGGGCTGGACGCTGCCGGGGATGACGGTCGTCTGCGGTGACAGCCATACCGCCACCCACGGCGCCTTCGGCGCGCTGGCCCACGGGATCGGCACGTCCGAGGTGGAACATGTGCTGGCCACCCAGACGCTGATCCAGAAGAAATCGAAGAACATGAAGGTGGAAATCACCGGGTCGCTGCGCCCCGGTGTCACCGCCAAGGACATCACCCTTTCCGTCATCGGCCATACCGGCACCGCCGGCGGCACCGGCCATGTCATCGAGTATTGCGGACAGGCGATCCGCGAACTGTCGATGGAAGGCCGGATGACCGTCTGCAACATGGCGATCGAGGGCGGCGCCCGGGCCGGCCTCATCGCCCCGGACGAGAAGACCTTCGCCTATGTGATGGGCCGCCCCCACGCGCCGAAGGGCGCGAAATGGGAGGCGGCGCTGGCCTACTGGAAAACCCTTTTCACCGAAGAGGGCGCCCATTTCGACAAGGTCGTCACCATCCGCGGCGAAGATATCGCCCCCGTCGTCACCTGGGGCACCAGCCCCGAGGACGTGCTGCCGATCACCGGCACGGTCCCCGCGCCCGAGGATTTCCAGGGCGGCAAGGTCGAGGCCGCCCGGCGGTCGCTTGACTACATGGGCCTGACCCCGGGCATGAAGCTGACCGACATCCGGATCGACACCGTCTTCATCGGTTCCTGCACCAACGGAAGGATCGAGGACCTGCGCGCCGCGGCCGCCATCCTCAAGGGCAAGAAGATTGCGCCAGGAATGCGCGCCATGGTCGTTCCCGGTTCGGGCCTCGTCCGGGCGCAGGCCGAGGAAGAGGGGCTGGCGCAGATATTCATCGACGCGGGTTTCGAATGGCGGCTGGCGGGCTGTTCCATGTGCCTTGCCATGAACCCCGACCAGCTCGCCCCGGGCGAACGCTGCGCCGCGACCTCGAACCGCAACTTCGAGGGGCGCCAGGGCCGTGGGGGCCGCACGCATCTGATGTCGCCGCAGATGGCGGCGGCGGCGGCGATCACCGGCCACCTGACCGACGTGCGCGAGGTGATGGCCGAAACTGCGGCCTAGGCATATCCTGCCGGGGCGGTGCGCCGCCCGGGCGAAGGGGTCAGCACATGGCAAAGGCAACCGGCGCGAAACGCGCGGCGAATGACGACCGGACGGTCGGGCGGGCAAGCCCCCGCCCGGCGCCGGCCGCTGTTGCCGCGCCCGCCCGGCTGCCGACCTGGGCCACCGTCAGCACGATGAAGGAAACGCCCGACACGGTGATGAACTTCATCGCCCATCACCTGCTGCTGGGCGCGTCCGAGATCATCATCTATTTCGACGATCCCGACGATCCGGCCATCCCGGTGGTCGAGCAGGTTCCCCGGGTTCGCGCCATCCGCTGCGACGCGGATTTAGTCGCCAGCCGCGGGCGCCACCCTTCGGGCCTTCCGGCGCGCCAGAAGATCCATGCCCGGCTGGGCTATGCCCTGACAAGGGCCGACTGGATCATCCACATCGACGCCGACGAATTCATCCAGGCCGACCGGCCGGTCGCCGGCATCCTGGCCGGGGCTGCCGCCGATGTGGTCCGGCTGGCGCCGTTCGAGGCGCTGGCCACCCCCCGCGCCGCCCGCGACGGCCGGCCCGAGCACTACTATCGCGGCGCGCTGCCCGACACGCGCCTTGGCGCCAGGCTGGCGCAGGAGTGCTATGGCCCGTTCGAGGCCTGCCTGTCGCGCGGCATGCTCAGCCATCTGGCGGGCAAGTTCTTTGTCCGCACCGGCATCGACGGCATGGCGCTGGCGGTGCATGGCCCGTTCCTGAACGGCGACCGGGCCGAGCATCAGGACAGCGTCGACATGCGCCTGCTGCATTTCCACGGCGGCGTCTACGCCACCTGGCGCCGGCACCTTGACCGCCGTTTGTCGGATGACGCGGGCGGCACCTATTCCGGCCGGCTGGCATCCCACGGCGGCCCGGCGAGCAACATGTCCCTGCTGGAAACGCTGCAGCATCTGCACCGGACCGAGGGCGAGGCGGGGCTGGAGCGCTTCTTCCGCGCCGCCTGCACCTATGGGCCGGAAAAACGTGCGCTGCGTCGGGTGGGGGCGCTGATTTCCGCAAACCTCTGGGCAGACGCCAAGCGCACGGCCGTGTTCGGCGGTGATGACCGGCTGACGGATGCCGCCTTCGATCCCGAAACCGGCATCTTCGAGGCAAGTGCCGCCTGGGAAGGGCTGACGCTGCGGCTGGCGCCCGACCTGTCCTATCCCGAAGGCCAGGTCGCGCGCGGGCAGGACTACTGCGGGCCGGCGCGCGGCTTCCTGCGCGAAAGGCTGGCCGGCCGGCCCGCCCGGTTCGCCGATCTTGACGCGGGCGCCGGGCTGCTGGCGCTGTTCGTGGCCCGCAACGCGGCCAAGGGTTCCGCCGTCGCCGCCTTCAGCGCCGACCCCGCCGAACGGGACCGCGCCCGTCGCAACGCCGCCCTGAACCCCGGTCTGCCCGTCACCGTTGCGGATGATCCCCTGCGCGCGCTTCGGTCGCTTGCCGCGCCTGCGGGTTCCGCCGCGCCGCTGCGCCTTGTCCTTGTTCCGGGCGCGGCCCCCGGCCCGCTGGCCGATGCTGTCCTTGCCGCGGCCGGCCAGGGCGCGGCCCCCGACATCATTCTTCTTGGCGGCCCCCGGCGCGAGGCGATCCTTGCTTCGGCGCTGGCGGCCGATCTTGCCGCGCTGGGCTATGCGGCTACCGACACGCCCGGCCTCCCCGTCATCCTTGAACGCAACCCCCACAGGCAGAGCTGACCCATGGACAAGTTTACCACCCTGACCGGCATCGCGGCGCCCATGCCGCTGGTCAACATCGACACCGACATGATCATCCCCAAGCAGTTCCTGAAAACGATCAAGCGGTCGGGCCTGGGCAAGAACCTGTTTGACGAGATGCGCTATACGCTGGACGGCAAGGAGATTGCCGATTTCGTCCTGAACCAGCCCGCCTGGCGCAAGGCCGAGATCATCGTCGCCGGCGACAATTTCGGCTGCGGATCGTCGCGCGAACACGCGCCCTGGGCGCTCTTGGACTTCGGCATCCGCTGCGTGATTTCCACCAGCTTCGCCGACATCTTCTTCAACAACTGCTTCAAGAACGGCATCCTGCCCGTGGTCCTGCCGCAGGACGCCGTCAATCACCTGATGGACGATGCGAAGAAGGGCGCCAACGCGCGGATCACCGTCGACCTGGAAAGCCAGACCATCACCGCATCGGACGGCACCCGCTTTGCCTTCGATGTCGACCCGTTCAAGAAGCACTGCCTGCTGAACGGCCTTGATGACATCGGCCTGACGATGGAGAACGCCCCCGCCATCGACGCCTTCGAGGCGCGGAACGCGCTGGCGCGCCCCTGGGCCTGACCGACGGGCGATTGTTGCGCCTTTCGTCCCAATCGCAGGTTGAAAGACCTGCACCCCCAACATCTTGTGCCGCCCCGGGTGAAAACTCCGGGGCGGCCATCATTTCAACCCAAGCCTGATTCAATCCTGCAACACCTTTGCCCCGAAACGGCCACAAGCCCGTTGTTCTCTCAGCCAGATTGTTGCGACGGGCGACGAAAGAAGGCACAAATTGGGCAAGATTGAGGCAATCCGCCACAATGTGCGGGAAATCGTTGGAACAAGGACGCGGCAACGCATCGCGTTCGTCCAGGTCGAGGATCTGAAGGCAGTGGTCACGCGGATGACCGGCGCGCTGACCCGCGCCTTTCTGGTGATGGTGCTTGTGGCCACGCCGTCGGTGATCCTGCCGGATGTCGGCACGGACACCAAGCAGATGGTTGCCCTGATCGCTCTCTTCGGCGGCTGCCTCACCTTCGCCGAATATAACGCCGCCTATCCGAGCCTTGTCGAATTCCGCGACGCGCCGCCCTTCAACCGCGTGCGGTTCATCATGCTGTTCGTGATCGTCTTCGCGCTGTCGGTCATCACCGGGGCCAAGGACGATTCCACCGCCTTCGCCCGCCTGTTCGAGGCGATGGGTGTGCTGGTCGGCCATGTGATGGACTTCCCCTATTCGCCGGTCCGGCTGGCCACGATGATGATGGCCGACGGCGCCTCCTACGCGCAGATGATGGCGGTACGCACCGCCACGGGCACCGCCTATGTGCTGTCCCTGTTCGCGCTGGCGGTCTTTGTCCTTCTCCTCAAGATCAAGGGCTGGCCCACCCAGAACCACGATTTCAACGTCTGGGTGAACCTTCCGACCTTCGAGCCGACGGCGGGCGGCGACGTGATCGACCGGCTTGACCGCGATGCCTGGGTCAACCTGTCGCTGGGCTTCCTTCTGCCATTCCTCATTCCCGCGGTCGTCAGCGTCGCCTCGGTCGGGTTCGAACCCCTGACCCTGACCTCGCCGCAGACCCTGATCTGGACGGTTGCCGCATGGGCCTTCCTTCCCGCAAGCCTTCTGATGCGCGGCGTGGCGATGGCCCGGATCGCGGCGATGATCCGGTCGAAACGCATGGCCACGGCCGAAGGCGCCGCCGCGCCGGCCTGATCGCTGGCGCCCTTTTCGGGTCCGTATTCGTCGCGCCGGCCCTGGCCGAACCGCTGACCATCGCCACCTGGAATGTCGAGTTGGACCGCGCCGGCCCCGGCCTGCTGGCCCGCGACGTCGCCGGCGACAAGGATGCGCAGGTTGCGGCCGTCCTGCGCGTGCTGGCCCGGCTGGATGCCGATGTCCTTCTCCTGACCAATGTCGACTATGACCGCGGCCTTGCTGCCGCCGGGCTGCTGGCCGACCGGCTTGCCCTGGCGGGTGCGCCCTATCCGCACCGCTTTGCCCTGCGGCCGAACACCGGCCTGCAGACCGGGCTGGATATCGACGGCGATGCCCAGTCCGGCGGGCCGGGCGATGCGCAGGGCTGGGGCCGGTTCGCCGGGCAGGGCGGCATGCTGGTCCTGTCGCGCCTGCCGGTCGATGCGGCGGGGGTGCGGGACTTCTCGGCCTTCCTCTGGGCCGATCTGCCGGGTGCGATCCTGCCCCCCGGCATGCCCGCCGATCAGCGCGCGCTGCAGCGGCTTGCCACCACCGGCCACTGGGAGGTGCCGATTGTCACCCCCGCGGGCGGGCGGTTGCGGCTGCTGGCCTTCCACGCGGCGCCGCCTGCCTTCGATGGGGAAGACGACCGGAACGGCCGCCGCAACCATGACGAGGCCGCCTTCTGGCTGGCGCTGCTGGACGGCCGGCTCCGCCTTGCGCCGCCCGATCCCCCCTTCGTCCTGATCGGCGACAGCAATCTTGACCCGGTGGATGGTGACGGCCGCACAGCCGCGATCCGCACGCTTCTGGCCCATCCGGCGCTTCACGACATTGGCCCCCGTGCCGAGACTGCCCCGGCCGATCCCGGCCATGCCGGCGATCCGGCCATGGATACCGCGGTCTTTGCCCAGACCGGCGGCGTCCGGGTTGATCTGGTGGTGCCCGGCGCGGGCCTGCCGGTCATCGCCGCGGGCGTCCTGCGCCCGGCCGAAGGCGACGCGCTGGCGGCAGACATCGCCGCCGCCTCACGCCATTTCCCGGTCTGGGTGACGCTGGAGGTTCCCGGGTGACCTCAGCCGACCATCGCCTTGATCGCCGCGACATGCGCCGGGTCGGCGGCCAGCGCATCCGCGGCCAGCGCGCGCGCCGCATCCATCAGCACCTCAGGCTCGGCGATCCGGTCGACAAGGCCCCAGTCCAGCGCTTCGGCCGCGCCGATCTTCAGCCCGCCCATCAGGATCGCCTTCGCCCGCGCCGGCCCGACCAGCGCCGCCAGCCGCCCCGGATCGGATGGCTGCGGCCGATAGCCCAGCCGCATGACCGGGTAGAAGAAATTCGCCCCCGGCACGGCGATCCGCAGGTCGCAGGCAAGGGCCACACCGAATGCGCCGCCGGCGAGCGTACCGTTCAGCGCGGCGATGGTCAGCCCCGGGAAGGCCGCCACCGCGGCCGAGGCGCGTTCCCAGACCGGGTCGGTCGCAAGCCCGGCCTTAGCGGCATCAAGGTCCGCCCCGGCGGAAAACACCCGTCCGGTCCCGGTCAGGACCAGAACCTTGGCCCCCGCCGCCCAGGCCCCTTCGGCCGCGGCCGCGATCCCCTCCAGCATCGCCCCGGTCAGCGCATTCGCCTTGTCGGGCCGATCCAGCCGGATCACCCGCAGTTGCCCCTCGTCTTCCACCCGGATCATCGCCCACTCCAGATACCTGCCCCAGCCATAGACCGCCCGCATCCCGACCGGAAGCCCGCGCTGCACGCCTCTTGACGCGGGCCACCGCGGCGGGGGATTCTGGCGCAAGATTTCACCAAGAGGTTTCAGATGAAACACAGTCACATCCTCGGCGCATCGGCCCTTGCCCTTGTCATTGCCGCCCCCGCCGCGCAGGCGATCACCCCCGATGAGGTCTGGGCCAACTGGCAGGCGCTGACCGCCGCCTCGGGCGCGACGATCACCGCCGCCGGCACTGCCACCAATGGCGCAGCACTTGAGGTGACGGGCATCACCGTCGCCCAGACCAACGCCGAGCTTGGCAGCAGCTTCACCGCGACCATCGAGAAGATGACCTTCACCGACCGCGGCGACGGATCGGTCGCGGTCACCATGTCCGACGCGATCCCGGTCATGCTTGCCATCCCGGAAGAGCCGGGCGATGCCCCGGCCCAGATCGGCCTGACGGTCGGCCAGCCGGGCATGGTGCTGGTCGCCTCGGGCGATGCGGCGGCCACGACCTATGACTACACCGCGCCCACGATGGCGCTTGCGCTGACCAGCCTGACCCTTCCCGACGGCACCAGCCCCGATGTCAAGGCCGAGGCCACCGGCACCACGCTTGCCGGCCGCTATGTCGTGGGGACAGACGGCGAAAAGACCACGGTTGCCAGCACGGCCACCATCGCCATGCTGGCCTATGCCGTTTCGGGCAGCGATCCGGCGACATCGGCCACTTTCGCGGTCAAGGGGTCGGTCGCGGACCTTGCGGCCGAAAGCACATCGGTCCTTCTGGGCGCCGAGGCGATGAAGGACGTGGCCGCCGCGCTGAAGGCGGGTTTCGCGGTCGATTCCCGGATCACCACCGGGGCCATCGACTTTGCGGTCGACGGCGCCGATCCGACCGGCCCGGTCACCGCCACCGGCAAGTTCGCCGGCACCGACTTCGGCATCCAGCTTGACCAGAACCGCGTGGCCTATGGCTTTGGCCTGACCGGCGGCGCCTTCGACGGATCTGGCCCCGGCCTGCCCGGCCCGGTGGGCAGCACCTTCGGCGAAGTGGCGCTGCGGCTGGCGCTGCCGATGGCGCAGACCGCCGAGCCGCAGGATTTCTCGGCCGCGGTCCGGCTGGTTGACCTGACGCTCAGCGATTCGGTCTGGGCGCTGGCCGGGCCGGCGGCAACCCTGCCGCGCGATCCGATGACGCTGATCGTCGATCTGAAAGGCGGCATGGCCTGGCTGGTCGACATCCTGGCGCCGGGGGCGATGGAAAGCTCGGCCATGCCGATCGCGCTGCACAACCTCGACATCAACGAGGTGCTTGCCCGCGCCTTCGGGGCCGAGGTCACCGCCCTTGGCGGGCTGACCTTCGACAACAGCGACCTTGCGACCTTCGGCGGCATCCCGGCGCCGACCGGCAAGGTCACGGTCAACATGAAGGGCATCAACGCGCTGATCGAGACGCTGGTGTCGATGGGCATGATCCCCGAGGATCAGGTCATGGGTGCGCGGATGATGCTGGCCATGTTCGCCAAGCCCGGCGCCGGCGCCGACGAGCTGGTCTCTGAGATCGAATTCAAGGACAAGGGTCTTTTCGTCAACGGCCAGCAGCTGCAATAGCCTGCCCGTTCCATACCGGCCGAGGGGCGGCCGCTGCCGCCCTTCTTCTTTTTTTCGTGAAAGGTTCCGCCATGCTTCGCCACGTCCTTGCCACCGCCCTTTGCCTTGTCGCCGGTCCCGCCCTGGCCCGGACGGCGGCCGACGATCTCTGGGCGTCCTGGCAGGGCAGCGTCGCGGCCACGGGCGGCACGCTCGACGCGCGAAGCGAAACCGCCGGTCAGGCCCTTGTCCTGCGGGAGGTGACGCTGCGCATCGAAAGCGGCGCGACAATCATCCTTGACCGCATGGACCTGATCCCGGCCGAAGGCGACACCGTCCGCATCGTGATCCCGCCCGAGGCCGAGCTTGCGATCGAGTCGTCCACCGGCGGCGACCCCGCCACCCCCGGCCGGGCGGTGTTCGCTCTGGCCGTGCCCGGCCTGGTGGCCGAAGTGACGGAACGCGGCCGCAACATCGGATCGGTCATCCGCGCGCCGTCGGTCTCGGTCGTCCTTGACCGGCTGGAACCGGCGCCGCCGGCCGACCAGAAGCTTGCCATCGCCTTCGCCGCCGCCGACCTGACCTTCGACTGGGCGCAGGGCCAGCGCGACGGCGGCGACTTCGCCGAAAGCAGCCTTTCCGTCGGCACCCTGCATGCCGACCTTCAGGCCGATTTCCCGGGCCAGTCGCGCAGCGACATGGCGCTTGATCTGTCGGGCCTTTCCGGCGGCCTGAATGCCTTCTTCCCGCCCTCGGCCCTCAATGCGCCCGACCCTTCGGCCGACCTCGGCCGGTTCCTTGCCACGCTTGAGGACGGGCTGGTTCTCGACACGTCGCTGCAGCTTGACACGATCTCGCTTGTCTTCGACGTCGAGAAGGAAGCGGAGCCGCCGGTCCTGTTCCGGGCGTCGGCGAACACCAGCCACGCCGCCTTCGACCTTGATCGTGCGGGCGCGTCCTACGGCTTCGGACTTGGCGCCGGGCGGCTGTTCATGCAGGGCGATTTCCCCGACCAGCCGATAGACGAGGTTGACCTCTCCTGGCAGGGGGCCCGCACCTCCACCAGCTTCGGCCTGCAGGACATGCGCGGCCCGCAGCCCTGGGCCTTTGTCGTGCGGCTGGCCGGGATCGCGCTTTCTGAAAAGCTCTGGGCGCTGGCCGATCCCAAGGCGGCGCTGCCGCACGATCCGGCGACGCTGATCCTGGATATCGGCGGGCTGTATGCGCTTGACCCGTCGGTGATGGCGCCGGGCGGGATGCCGGCCGCCGGCGAAGACCTGCCGTTCAGCACCTTCTCGCTGAAACTGAACGAACTGGTGGTTCAGGGCCTGGGCCTGGGCTTCACCGGCACCGGCGGGCTTGATTTCGACTTCTCCGATCTGGTGACGTTCGAGGGCACGCCCGCGCCGTCCGGCCGGATGGATTTCGTCACCACCGGCGCCACGGCGCTGATCGAGCGTCTGGTCGCCGCCGGCCTGGTGCCGATGGAGGAAGCCACCTCGATGCGGTTCGGCCTGATGTTCCTTGGCCGCGCCGGGGCCCAGCCCGACACGCTGGAAACCTCGATCGAGTTCAAGGACAAGCAGTTCTTCCTCAACGGCCAGAAAATCCGCTGACGCCGCCCCGCTTGCGCCCGTCTCCGGCGCCGACTACCTCTGCCGCAGGCCGCCGAAGGACGATCCATGACCGAACAATCGCTTGCCTCGCTTGCCGGGGCGCTTCTGGAAGCCGCCCGCAGGGCCGGCGCCGATGCCGCCGATGCGATGGCGGTCGGCGGCACGTCGCTGTCGATCGACATCCGGCAGGGGCGGCTGGAACAGGCCGAACGCGCCGAGGGGACAGAGGTCGGCCTGCGCGTCCTGCTGGGCCGCCGGCAGGCCTGCGTTTCGGCGTCGGACACGTCGCCGGCAACGCTGGCCGCGCTGGCCGAACGTGCCGTCGCCATGGCGCGCGAGGCGCCGGAAGACCCGTCGACCGGCCTGGCCGAGCCGTCGCAACTGGCGCGCGGCTGGGATATCGCCGCCCTCGACCTCGCCGATCCCTCGGCCGATCCCGGCGCGGCGCAGCTCGAATCCAGCGCCCGCGCGCTGGAATCCGCGGCGCTTGATCGCCCCGGCATCACCCAGGCCGAGGCGTCGGCCGCGTTCTCGCGCCGGGCGATCCACATCGCCCAGACCAACGGCTTTTCCGCCGGCTACGAACGCAGCTCGCATTCCCGTTCGGTCACCGCCTTCTGCGGCGCAGGCACCGGGATGGAGCGTGATTTTGCCGGCGAGGCGCGCATCCACGCCGCCGACCTTCCGGCCGAGGCCGAGATCGGCGCCCGTGCCGCCGACCGCGCGCTGGCCCGGCTTGGCGCGGTGAAGCCGCCGACCGGCAGCTTCCCGGTGCTGTTCGACGAACGGATCGCCGCCTCGCTGATCGGGCATCTTCTGGGCGCGATCAACGGCACCGCCATCGCCCGCGGCGCAAGCTGGGCGCGCGACCTGATGGATCGCCCGGTGCTTCCCGCCGGCCTGTCGCTGGTCGAAGACCCGCTTCGCCCGCGCAGCCCGGCCTCGCGCCCCTTCGATGCCGAGGGGCTGCCCACCGCGCGCAAGGCGCTGGTCGAGGATGGCGTCCTGCGGTCCTGGATACTCGACCTCGCCACCGCCCGCCGGCTGGGCCTGCAATCCACCGCCAACGCCGCGCGCGGCCCTTCGGCGCCGCCATCGCCCGGGATCACCAACCTTGACCTGACCCAGGGCACGGCCAGCCGCGATGACCTGATCGCCGGCATGGGCACCGGCCTGCTGGTCACCTCGATGATCGGATCGACCATCAACCCGACGACGGGCGACTATTCGCGCGGCGCTTCGGGGTTCTGGGTGGAAGGCGGCCGCATCAGCCACCCGGTCAACGAATGCACCGTGGCCGGCAACCTGCGCGACATGCTGGCGCGCATCCTGCCCGCGAACGACGCGCGGCCGCATCTGGCGCTGCGGGTGCCGTCGCTGTTGATCGACGGGATGACGCTTGCCGGTGCCTGACCCCGCGCCCGCCGAGGACGTGGCGCTTCTGGCGCAGGCCGCGGCCGATGCCGGCAGAATCGCCATGCGCTTCTGGCGACGCGATCCCACCGCCTGGGCCAAGGCCGACACCAGCCCGGTGTCCGAGGCCGACATCGCCGTCGATACGGCGCTGAAGGCAGCACTTCTTTCGGCCCGGCCGGGATACGGCTGGCTCTCCGAGGAAACGCCGGACACGCCCGCAAGGCTGTCGGCAGACCGTGTCTTCATCGTCGATCCGATCGACGGCACCCGCGCCTTCCTTGCCGGAGAAGAGGGATTTGCTCTGTCACTGGCCGTGGCCGAGCATGGCCGCGTGATCGCGGGGGTCGTGCATCTGCCCGCCATGGGCAAGATCTATGCCGCCGAACTGGGCGGCCCGGCGCTGCTGGACGGCCGGGCGCTCGCGGTTTCCCCCCGGACAGAGCTTGCCGGCGCGGATGTTCTGGCCACCCGCGCCGTCTTTTCCGCCGATCTCTGGCCGGGCGGCGTGCCCGACCTGAAACGCAGCTTCCGGTCGTCGCTGGCCCACCGGCTGTGTCTGGTGGCCGAGGGGCGGTTCGACGCGATGCTGGCGCTTCGTCCCGCCCATGAATGGGACATCGCGGCAGGCAGCCTGATCGCCACCTGCGCCGGGGCTTGTGTGACCGACTGCCAAGGCCGACCGCTGCGCTTCAACGCGGCGGAGCCGGTGGCGGACGGCACGGTCGCCGCACCTCCGGCGCTGCACCGCCAGATCATGGCGGGGCTTGGCGCCCCGCAGGCCTAGCCCCTCGGCTTCTTCGGCGGGGTGAACCGCTTCGACGTGTCGCGCGGATCGGTCTTCGGCGCCGGCGGACGGGCGGGCTTGCCGGGCTTGGCGCCCTGCGGCCTTGCGCCGAAGGGCTTGTCGCCATGGGACTTGCCGCCCCAGGCCTTCGCGCCCTCGGCCCGGCCCTTGCCGCCTTCGGCCCGGTCGGCGCCCTTGTCGGCGCTGCGGCGAACATAGGGCTTGGCCTCGCCGCTGGCGGCACCTTCCGACCTGTGGCTCTTGTAGCCGGCCGCGCGGCCCGGCGCATCCTTGCCGCCGCCGTGCGACTTGTAGCCGGCCGACTTGTAGGCCGGCTTGCCGCCCGCCGGCCGTTCGTCGGACCGTTCGGTGCGGGGGCCGCGCGGGGCGCGGTCGCCCTCATCCCGGCGCGGCCAGGGCTTGCGCTCCTCGCCGCCATGGCGCGGCGGCCGGGCGTCGCCACCCTCGGCGCGGTCGCGCGCATAGGGTGCCTTCCGCGGCGCATCGGCATCGCGGTCGCGCGGGGGCCGGGGCTTGCGGTCCGCTTCGCCACGGTCGCCATGCGGGCGGATGTCATCCTGCCGCGCCTTGTAGGGGCGGCGGGCCGCATCCTCGGCGGCGCGGGGCCAGGTCTTGCGGGCCACCGGCTCGGCCGGGGCATCGCCTGCTTCCTCGACGATGCGCGGCGGTTTCGGCCGATAGGGCGGCTTCTCGGCCCGCCGCTCGGGCGCGCGGCCTTCCGGCGCCCGGCCTTCGGGCGCGCTGCCCAGCCGGGCGGGACGGGCAAGGTCTGGCTCGCCGGCGATCCGTTCCATCACCAGCCCCGGCCCGATCTCGACCGACTGGCCGAACCGGGACGCCAGCGCCTCGGCGATCTGGACGAAGGTTTCGTCCTGCTGCACGCGGATGGCGCCGATCCCGTCCTTGGCGATGCCGCCGGCATCGCAGATTTTCGGCAGAAGCCAGCGCGCCTCGGCGCGGCCGGAATGGCCGACCGACAGGCGGAACCACACCGCCGGCCCGAAGGCGCCCCGTTCGCGCGGCGCGGGCGGGGCAGAGGTCAGGGCGTCCGACAGCACCTCGGGCGCGCTGCGCCCGGCCCGCCACAGCCGCACGAAGGCCGCGGCCACCGCGTCCGCACCCCAGCGGTCCAGCAGCGCGCCGGCCATGCCGGCCGCATCGCCCGGCGCCTCGGCGAGTGCTGCATGTTCCAGCAGCCGTTCATCCTCGCGCGCCTGCACCTCGTCGGCGCCGGGGGCGTTGCCCCATTCGGCGGTGACCTTGGCGCCCTGCAATATCCGCTGCGCCTTGCGGAATTCGGCCGGCGGCACGATCAGCACCGATGTTCCCTTGTTGCCGGCCCGGCCGGTGCGGCCCGAGCGGTGCAGCAGCACCTCGGAATTCGACGGCAGGTCGGCATGGATCACCAGTTCCAGCCCCGGCAGGTCGATCCCCCGCGCCGCCACGTCGGTGGCGATGCAGACCCGCGCCCGCCCGTCGCGCAGCGCCTGCAGCGCGTGCATCCGTTCCGACTGGCTGAGTTCGCCCGACAGCGCCACCGCCTGGAAACCCCGGTTGATCATCCGCGCGAAGAGGTGGTTCACGTTCGCCCGGGTCTTGGCAAAGACGATCGCCGTTCGCGCCTCGTGGAACCGCAGGACGTTGAAGATCGCGTGTTCCTTGTCGCGCGCCTGCACGTTCAGCGCCTGATAGGCGATGTCGGCATGCTGGCGCGCCTCGCCCTGCACCACCAGCCGCAGCGCATCCTTCTGGAAGGTGCCGGCCAGCTTCTCGATCTCTTTCGGCACCGTGGCGGAAAACATCAGCGTCCGCCGCCCCTCGGGCGCGGCGCCAAGGATGAATTCCAGATCCTCGGCAAAGCCCAGGTCCAGCATCTCATCCGCCTCGTCCAGCACCACCGCCCGCGCCGCCGACAGGTTCAGCGACCCGCGTTCGATATGGTCGCGCAGCCGGCCGGGCGTGCCGACCACCACATGCGCGCCACGCTCAAGCGCGCGCCGCTCGGTCCGGTAGTCCATGCCGCCGACACAGGTCGCCAGCTGCGCGCCCGCCGGGCCGTAAAGCCATTCGAATTCCCGCGCCACCTGCTGCGCCAGTTCGCGCGTCGGCGCCACGACCAGCGCCAGCGGCGCCTCGGGCGGCAGCAGCCGGTCGACCCCGGCCAGCACCTCGGGCGCGATGGCAAGGCCGAAGGCCACGGTCTTGCCGCTGCCGGTCTGCGCCGAAACCAGCAGGTCGCGGCCGGCGACACCCTCGGCCAGCACCGCCTCCTGCACCGGGGTCAGCCGGTCATAGCCCTTTTCCGCCAAAGCCGCGCGCAGCGGCCCGGGCATGCCCAGATCGTCCATCGTATTCCCTGACCGGGGCCTTGCCCCGCGTATGAAGCCACATATCCGGCCTCATCGCCCCCGTGTGGCCGCGCCCTCCCATACCGGCGCGGCCCGGGTTCCCTGGGCCATCCGCCGCCCCTACACCCGATTGCCCCCGGTGTATAGCCCGCGCTTTGCGCCGCACCGCGCCGTGGGTATGATGCCGCCATGCCCGCCCTTTGCCGCGACTGCCTGACCCAGTTCCCGACCGGCGCACGCTGCCCCGCCTGCCGGTCGCCGCGCGTCGTGGCGCATGCGGAACTGGACAGTCTGTCGATCGCGCATATGGATTGCGATGCCTTCTATGCCGCGGTCGAGAAACGCGACAATCCCGCGCTCCGCGACCTGCCGGTCATCGTCGGCGGCGGCCAGCGCGGGGTGGTGTCGACCTGCTGCTATCTGGCGCGGATCAAGGGCGTCCGTTCGGCGATGCCGATGTTCCAGGCGCTGAAGCTTTGCCCCGAGGCCACGGTGGTCAAGCCGCGCATGGCCGCCTATGTGCAGGCCAGCCGGGCGATCCGCGCGATGATGGAGGAACTGACCCCCGCCATCGAACCCCTGTCGCTGGACGAGGCGTTTCTTGACCTGACCGGCACCGCCCGGCTGCACGGCGCCTCGCCCGCGGTAATGCTGGCCCGGCTGACCCGCCGGATGGAGGATGAGCTTGGCCTGACCGGCTCGATCGGGCTTTCCCACAACAAGTTCCTGGCCAAGATCGCCAGCGATCTGGACAAGCCGCGGGGGTTTTCCGTCATCGGCCGGGCCGAGACGCAGGCCTTTCTTGCCGCGCGGCCGGTGCGGATCATCTGGGGCGTCGGCACCGCGACGCAGGCGGCGCTGGAGAAGGCCGGCCTGCGCACCATCGCCGATCTTCTGCGCTGGGACCGCGCCGACCTGACCGCCCGCTTCGGCCAGATGGGCGAAAGGCTATGGCATCTTGCCCGCGGCGAGGACCGGCGCCGCGTGACCCGCGACGAACTGCCGAAGTCGATCTCGAAAGAGACGACGTTCTTCGAGGATACATCCGACCCCGATCTGCTGGACGGCCATATCTGGCGGCTGGCCGAACAGGTGTCCGACCGGGCCAAGGCGAAAGACCTGGCAGGCCGCACGGTGACGCTGAAGCTGAAACAGGGGGATTTCCGGCTGGTGACGCGGCGCCACGCGCTTGCCGGCCCGACGCAGCTGGCCGACCGCATCTATCGCGCCGCGCGCGACCTTTTCGATCACGCCGGCACGAAGGGCCCGTTCCGGCTGATCGGCGTCGGCATTTCCGATCTGGTGCCGGGCGGCGGGGCGGATGCGACGGCCGACCTCCTCGATCCCGCCGCCCGCCGGCGCGAGGGCGCCGAACGGGCGACAGACGCGATCCGCGCCCGGTTCGGCAAGGATGCAATCGTCAAGGGCCGCGCGCTGCGCTGAAGCGCCCTATCTTTGATTTGGCACGCAGCTCTCGCTTGTGTCAGGGGTTCAGTTCAGGGGCAAACCGCGCTGACCGGGCCGCCGGTCACTCGGCCGCAAGCGGCAGGTCGCGCCGCAGGGCACCGGCGATCTCGGCGACGACGCCCGCCATCAGCACCCGGAAGGCGGCGAAATCCGCCCGCGGCTCGACCCGCGCCTCGTCCATGTAGAGCGAGCGGTCGATCTCTACCTGCACCACATGCATCCGGCGCGACGGGCGGCCGTAGGTCTGGGCGATATAGGCGCCGGCAAAGGGCGCGTTGCGGGCAACACGCAACCCCGCCCCGGCAAACGCGGCCTCGACCCGCTCGATCATCTCGCGCCCCGCGGCCGCGCCGAAACGGTCGCCCAGAACCACATCGGGCCGCACATGGCCCGGGCGGGCGTGGTGCTCGATCGCCTCGTGCGGCATCGAATGGCAGTCGACCAGCAGCACCTCGCCAAAGGCGCTGCGGGTTTCTTCCACCAGGTCGCGCAGCGCCTCGTGATAGGGGTGCCAGCAGCGGCGGATGCGGTCCTCGGCCTCGGCCAGCGGCAGCTTGCCGGCATAGATCGCCCGCCCGCCCGCCACCACCCGCGGAATGACGCCAAGACCGGACGAGACGCGGGGATTGTGCGGCGCGCGGTGAACCCCCTCGACCACCCCCGGATCAAGTTCGTCCGGGGCGCGGTTCAGGTCGATGAAGGCGCGCGGCACCCGCGCGGCCAGCAGCGGCATGCCCACATCGGGCGCCATGTCGAACAGCCGGTCGACGAAGGCATCTTCCGACGACCGGATGGTGCGCCGGTCCAGCGCCGACCGCGCCAGGAAGCTTGGCGGATAGTCGGCGCCCGAATGCGGCGAGGAGAAGACCGCCGCCGCTGTCTGCCGGCGCGGGCGCAGAAGCGTATAGACCTCGGGCTTCGGCTGGAACGGCAAGGGAACCTCGGGCAGCGGCCGGGCAGGCCCGGTATGCGACAGGTATAAGCGCATTCCCCGCGATCCCGAAACCCCTTGCGGCCCGGGCAGACCTTAAGTATAGACCCCGGCACGCCGACGCGGCTCGCCCCGCGTCCTTTTCGTTTCAGGCGGGGAATTGGGGCGAATCACGCGAAGGACGGGCGGTTAGCTCAGCGGTAGAGCACTACGTTGACATCGTAGTGGCCACTGGTTCGATCCCAGTACCGCCCACCATTTCACCGCTTCCGGCCTGGCCGGGGGCAAGATGCAATCTGGCGCGTGATGCGCCGCGAACAGGAAAGGGGACCACCATGAAGGTTGCGAACTCGCTCCGCTCGCTGAAGACGCGTCACCGCGATTGCCAGATCGTGCGCCGCAAGGGCCGGGTCTACGTGATCAACAAGACGCAGAAGCGCTACAAGGCCCGCCAGGGCTGAGCTTCCGGCGATACGGATCATCAGGGCCGCCCGCGGGAAACCGGGGCGGCCCTTTCCATTTCGGATGGCCGCTGCAGCAGGCATCGCGCAGGCTGCCGCCCGACCGGCCCAGACAGGATTGCCGCCGATGCACCCGAACCCCGCCTTCCGCCAGACGCCTGCCGCCGAAAGCGTCGACTTCGCCCGCAGCCGGGGCTTCGGCCTGCTGATCGTCAACGGCGAGGCCGGCCCGCTGGTCGCGCATGTGCCCTATCTGCTGGACGCTGCGGGCGCCGTGGCCGAGATGCATCTGGCGCGGTCGAACCCGATCGCCCGAGCCGCCCTGCCCCTGCCCGCGGTGCTGGCTGTCTCCGGCCCCGATGCCTATGTCTCGCCCGACTGGTATGGCCCGCACGACACGATGCCCGATCAGGTGCCGACGTGGAACTATGTCGCCGTCCACCTGCGCGGCACGCTTGAACCCCTGCCGGCCGAGGCGCTGCGCCCGCATGTCGATGCCCTTTCGGCCGAACACGAGGGGCGGATCGACGGCAAGCGGCCCTGGACCAGCGCCAAGATGTCGCCCGGGGCGATGGAACGGCTGATGCGGATGATCCTGCCGTTCCGGCTCCGGATCGACCGCGTCGACAGCACCTGGAAGCTGAACCAGAACAAGGATGCCGGCCTGCGGCAGGGCGTGGCCGACGCGCTTTCCCGCGGCGACGCGGCTGCACAGGGCATTGCCGCGCTGATGCGCGCCCTCGGCCCGGCCTGAGGCACGTTTACAGGCCCGGCCCCCGGCCCTACCATCGGCGCAACGCGACGGAGGTTTCCATGCCGCTGCCCCTTGCCCCCATCCTGCCCATCGCGCTGCGTGTCGGCGCGGTCGCCCTTGCCGGCCTGGCCGCGGGGCGCTGGATCGCCGCGCGCAGCCACGCCGGCCGCACCGACCAGCGGTCCGAGGATGCGCTCGACGATCTGGGCGAGGGGCTGAGCCTGCACCGCCCGGCCGACCGCAACCTGGACGGCGACCGTCAGGCGAACGCCGGCGCGCGGCTGCGCCGGGTGATCCGGTTCCGCGGCCGGGTATGGGAACTGGATGCCGGCGTGATGGCCCGGTTCCGCCTGAAGGGGCGCGACGCGTGAAGCTCTTTTCCTCGCCCACCTCGCCCTTCGTGCGCAAGGTCCGCGTGCTGATTCTCGAAGCCGGCATCGCCGATGTGGAGCAGGTGGTCGTCGCCGGGTCGCCCGTCGATCCCGGCACCCTGCCGCTGGACCTCAACCCGCTGGGCAAGATCCCGGCGCTGGTGCCCGACGACGGCCCGGCGCTTTACGACAGCCGCGTCATCTGCCGCTACCTTGATTCGCGGGCGCAGGCCGGGCTTTACCCCGATCCGCCGCGGCTCTGGGACACGCTGGTGCTTGAGGCGACGGCCGACGGGATGCTGGAGGCCGCACTGCTGATGGTCTACGAAACCCGCATCCGCCCCGAGGAGCGCCGGCACGAACCCTGGGTCGAGGGCCAGTGGGCCAAGATCGACCGGGCGCTCGATTCGCTTGAACAGCGCTGGATGCCGCATCTGGCCGGGCCGCTGGACATGGGGCAGATCGCCCTTGGCGCGGCGCTGGGCTACCTCGACTTCCGGCTGCCGCAGCGGGGCTGGCGCGCCGGCCGCCCGCATCTGGCCGCATGGTTCGACGCCTTCGCCGCCCGGCCGGCGATGCAGGCGACCGTCCCCGCGGCCTGAGGTCCGGCCGGTGCCCGTGCCGCCGGATTGCCGCGTGGGCCGTCCGCCTTGCCCGGCTTCCGGCTGCGGCACCAGCGATACACCCTTGCCCTGCGCGCGTTTGTCCGCTGGACTGGGTCTCGGCCCTTGTCTACAAGCGCCTCGTGCAGGGCCGGCGGGAAACCGCCCGCGCCCCCAAGTCAAATGGCCGCATCCCAGCGGTCACGCCAGGGAGAGGAACTCGTGTCCCACGCTGAAGACCACGCAGGCACCCGCCGCGATTTCCTGTACTACGCCACCGCCGGCGCCGGTGCGGTTGCCACCGGCGCCGCCGTGTGGCCGCTGGTCGACCAGATGAATCCCTCGGCCGACACGCGGGCGCTTGCGTCGATCTTCGTCGACGTCTCCGCGGTCGAGGTCGGAACCCAGCTGACGGTGAAATGGCGCGGCAAGCCGGTCTTCATCCGCCGCCGCACCCAGGAAGAGATCGACGCCGCCCGCGCCGTCGCGCTGGACGACCTGATCGACCAGAACGCCGAGAATGCGAACAAGCCCGAGGCCGACGCCAGCGATGCCAACCGCACGCTTGACGAGGCCGGCGAATGGCTGGTGATGCTGGGCGTCTGCACCCACCTTGGCTGCGTGCCGCTGGGCAACGGATCGGGCGAATTCGGCGGCTGGTTCTGCCCCTGCCACGGGTCGCACTACGATACGTCCGGCCGCATCCGCAAGGGACCGGCGCCGCGCAACCTTGATGTGCCGGTGGCCCAGTTCACCGACGAAACCACGATCCTTCTGGGCTGAGGTAGCAAGACATGGCCGGAATTCCGCACGACCATTACGAACCCAAGTCGGGCATCGAGAAGTGGCTTCACGCCCGCCTGCCGATCGTCAGCCTGGTCTATGACACGCTGATGATCCCGACGCCCAAGAACCTGAACTGGATGTGGATCTGGGGCATCGTGCTGGCCTTCTGCCTGGTGCTGCAGATCGCCACCGGCATCGTGCTGGCGATGCACTACACCCCGCATGTCGACATGGCCTTCGCCTCCGTCGAGCATATCATGCGCGACGTGAACGGCGGGCATATGCTGCGCTACCTGCATGCCAACGGCGCCTCGCTCTTCTTCTTCGCCGTCTACCTGCACATCTTCCGCGGCCTCTACTACGGCAGCTACAAGGCCCCGCGCGAGGTGACCTGGATCATCGGCATGCTGATCTACCTGGCGATGATGGCGACGGGTTTCCTGGGCTATGTGCTGCCCTGGGGCCAGATGTCGTTCTGGGGCGCCACGGTGATCACCGGCCTTTTCGGCGCGATCCCGGGCATAGGCGAGTCGCTGCAGACCTGGCTTCTGGGCGGACCGGCCGTCGACAACGCCACGCTGAACCGCTTCTTCAGCCTCCACTACCTGCTGCCCTTCGTGATCGCGGCCCTGGTTGCCGTGCATATCTGGGCTTTCCACACCACCGGCAACAACAACCCCGCCGGGGTCGAGGTGCGCCGCGCCTCGAAGGAAGAGGTCAAGAAGGATACGGTTCCGTTCTGGCCCTACTACGTGATCAAGGACCTTTTCGCCCTTGCCATCGTGCTGATCGTCTTCTTCGCGATCGTCGGCTTCATGCCGAACTTCCTGGGCCACCCCGACAACTATATCGAGGCGAACCCGCTGGCCACGCCGGCCCATATCGTGCCCGAATGGTACTTCCTGCCGTTCTACGCGATCCTGCGCGCCTTCACCGGCGATGTCTGGGTGGTGATCGCGGCGGAATGGGTCACCTTCGGGATCGTCGACGCCAAGTTCTTCGGCGTCATCGCCATGTTCGGCGCGATCCTCTGCATGGCGCTGGTGCCCTGGCTTGACACCTCCTCGGTCCGGTCGGGCAAGTATCGCCCGATGTTCAAGTGGTGGTTCGCCCTCCTTTGCATCGACTTTGTCGTGCTGATGTGGTGCGGCGCCATGCCGGCCGAGGAACCCTATGCCACGATCTCGCTGATCGCCTCGGCCTACTGGTTCGCCTACTTCCTGATCATCCTGCCGCTTCTGGGCGTGATCGAGAAGCCGCTGCCGCAGCCGGCGACCATCGAGGAAGACTTCAACGCCCACTACGGGCCCGACACGCATCCGGCCGAGTGAGAGAGGATTTACCCACAATGCTCAGGAAAATCGCACTCACCGCCGCGTCGGCCCTGACGCTCTCGGTTGCGGTCGCCCAGGCGGAAAGCGCCGCCCATATCCACGACACGGCCTTTGCCCATGAAGGGCCGTTCGGCAAGTTCGACCAGTTCCAGCTGCAGCGCGGCCTGCAGGTCTATACCGAGGTCTGCTCGTCCTGCCACGGGATGAAGTTCGTCCCCATCCGCACCCTGGCCGATCCGGGCGGGCCGGAACTGCCGGCCGACCAGGTCCGTGCCTATGCAGCATCGCTTGATGCCGTCCTTCTGCCCGACGGCACCGAACGGCCGCGCGAATGGACCGACAAGTTCCCCGAGCGCTCGGGCGACGGCACCGGCCCCGACCTTTCGCTGATGGCCAAGGCGCGCGCCGGCTTCCACGGCCCCTACGGCACCGGCATCAACCAGCTGTTCCGCGGGATCGGCGGGCCGGAATACATCGTCGCCATCCTGACCGGCTATGAAGAAAACCCCGAATGCGCCCCCGATGGCGTGGACGGCTACTACTACAACACCGCCTTCGCCGCCGGCGCCGTGCCCGACAGCTGCAAGGACGAACACGGCCTGTCCACCGTGCCGGGCAGCTGGATCGCCATGTCGCCGCCGATCGACGACGGTCTGGTCGAATTCGCCGACGGGCACGACAATTCGGCCCATCACATCGCCGAAGATGTCGCCTCGTTCCTGACCTGGGCGGCGGAACCGAAGATGATGGCGCGCAAGCAGGCCGGCTTTGTCGCCGTGGCCTTCCTTGTGGTGCTGGCCTCGCTTCTTTACCTGACCAACAAGAAGCTGTGGGCCAGGATCAAGGGCAAGCCCTTCACCGCCTGATCCCGCCGGCCGGATGAACGGATGAACCCCGCCCCTACCGGGCGGGGTTATCCTTTGGCCCGAGGTAGGCGCGCAGCGCCGGCGGCGGATCGTCCAACAGGGCTGCGGTCGGCACCGGCGCGGCGGCGGCGCCGTCGGCGACCAGCACCGTCACGCCGGCAAGGCGTCGGGCATCGGCCGGGTCATGCGTCACCATCAGGACGGTGGCCTGCGTCGCGGTGGCAACCTCGGCCACAAGGTCCAGCATCTCGGACTTGAGCGCCGGCCCCAGCGCGGCAAAGGGTTCATCCAGCAGCAGAAGCGGCCGCGCCCGCAACAGAACCCGCGCCAGCGCCGCCCGGCCGGCCTGCCCGCCCGAAACCTCGGCCGGGCGGCGGGCGCCCAGCCCGGCCAGACCCACCCTGTCCAGCGCGGCGGCGACGCGGGCCTGATCGCCGGCCGCAAGCCGAAGATCGGGCCGTAGCCCAAGGCCCACGTTCTGCGTCAGCGTCAGGTGCGGGAACAGGTTCTGGTCCTGGAACAGGATCGACAGCGGCCGCGCGCCGGGCGGCGTTCCGGCCAGATCGCGCCCGTCCCAGAGGACACGGCCCCGGGTCGGGGCAAGAAACCCGGCGATGACTGCCAGCAGCGTCGATTTCCCCGCACCCGACGGGCCGATCAGCGCCGCCCGCGTTCCGGCGGCAAGCGTCCAGTCGGCGGTCAGGCGAAAGCCGTCCTGTTCGATCATCAGATCATCAAGCCGAAGCACGCCGTCCCCCCGCATCGAAGGCCCAGAAAAGACCAAGGCTCAGCATCACCAGCAGCAGCGCCGCGCCGGCCGCGGCCTCGGTCCGGTAGGCCGCCATCAGGCGCTGGACGACCAGCGGCAGCGTCGCCCCGGCTTCCCCGGCAAACAGCGCGATCACCCCCAGATCGCCCATCGACAGCGCCGCCGTCAGGCCGGCCGCAAACCCGATCGGCCGCGCCAGCCGCGGCAGCGTCAGCAGCCGCAGCCGCGAAACGCCCGCCATGCCAAGACTGTCGGCAAGGCGGCCATGGTCCGCCTCCAGCGCCCGGGCCTGCGGCAGCAGCAGCCGGAAGGCGAAGGGCAGGGTCAGAAGCGCGTTGACGCCGATGGTGACGGGCAGCGCCAGCATGGATGGCGGCGCCAGCGGCCGCAGCAGGATGAAAAGCCCGGTGCCCAGCACAAGGCCCGATGTCGCCAGCGGCAGCGTGGCGGCCAGGTTCAGCCAGCCGTCGCCCGCACGCGCCACCCGCTGCACCAGGACCAGGGTCAGCACCGACACCAGCGCGGTCGAGGTCAGCGCCACCAGGATCGACCGCAGGGCGGCAGCCCAGACGCTTGCCGGCAGCGCGGTCAGCCCGGGCAGGCCGGCCAGCACCACCGCGCCCAGCGGCACCAGCAGGAACAGGGCGGCCACGCCGATCGCCAGCCCGTCGGCAATCCGCCGCCAGCCGCCCGCCGCCGCAACCGGAACCGGCCGGTCCAGCCCGGCCCCGAACATGGCCGGCGGCGCCAGCCTCCACGCGGCCAGCGCCGCCGCGCCGCCCAGGCCCGCCTGCACCAGCGCCAGCCCCGCGGCATGGCCAAGGTCGGCGTCGAAGCGGACGGCCTGATAGATCGCCAGTTCCAGCGTCGTCGCCCGCGGGCCGCCGCCAAGGACCAGCGCCACCGCGAACGAGGTCAGGCAGATGGCAAAGACCGTTGCCGCCGCCCCCGGCAGGATTTCCCGCAGCATCGGCCGCTCGACATGGCGGAACGTGTCGGCCGGGGTGAAGGACAAGGCCTCGGACAGTCGGAACCGTTCGGCCGGGATCGCCTGCCAGCCCTGCAGCACCATGCGGGCGGCAAGCGGCAGGTTCAGGAACACATGGGCCAGCACCACCCCGTGCAGCCCGTAGATCGAAAGTCCGGGCAGGCCCGCCGCGGCAAGGCCCTGGTTCAGGGCGCCGCTGCGGCCGAAAACCGCCAGCAGGCCCATGACCGCAACGATGACCGGCAAGAGGAACGGCGCACCCAACAGCGTGACCAGAAAACCCCGGCCCGGGAAGCGCCGCCGCGCCAGCGCCCGGGCCAGCGGCACGGCAAGGCCGACCGAGAGTGCGGCCGACAGCGTCGCCTGCACCAGGGTGAAGCGCAGCGTCGAAAGATCGGCCGCCGAAAGCGACAGCCCGCCCGCGCGCAGGGCCACCGCGCCCAGGGGCGCGATGACCATGAAAAGGGCGAGCGCCCCTATCGCGCGAGCGCCGCTTGCCATTCCGCCAGCGCCGGATCACGGGCCGCCATCGCCTCATCCGCAGCAAGCAGCAGCGACAGCGCCGGGCGTTCCGTCTCAAACCCCTCCGGCAGGGCCACGCCGGTTGCCGGATACATCCAGTTCGTCGTCGGGATCACCTCCTGGAATGCCGGCGCCTGGGTGAAGGCCAGGAAGGCGCGGGCAAGGTCGGGCTGGTCGGTCGCGGCAAGGATGCCTGCCACCTCGACCTGAAGATAGTGGCCCTCGGCAAAGGGCGCCCAGGCCTTGCTGTCGTCTTCCTCGGCGATGCGGTGATAAGCGGGCGAGGTGGTGTAGGACAGGACCATGTCGGCCTCGCCGGCAAGGAACAGGCCATAGGCCTGGGACCAGCCGGGGGTTACGGTGACGATATTGTCGGCCAGCGCCTGCCAGACCTCTGCGGCACGGTCGCCATGGGCGGCCTTCACCCAGAGCAGCAGGCCAAGGCCGGGCGTCGATGAACGCGGGTCCTGGATCACGATCTTGATCTCGCCGGCCGCCAGTTCCGCGAAAGACGCGGGCGGCGCGGGCAGTTTGGTCCTGTCGAAGACGAAGGCGAACCAGCCCCAGTCATAGGGCAGGAACAGCGGGTCGTCGTAGGCCACCGGCAGCGCGGTTGCCGCGGGCTGGCCATGGGGCGCGAAAAGCCCGGTCGCGGCGGCGCGTGCGGTCAGGCCGGTGTCAAGGCCAAGGACGACATCGGCCTCGGTCGCCGCGCCCTCAAGCTGGACCCGGGCCAGCAGGGCCGCGCCGTCGCCGGCGGCGACGAACCGCAGGTCACAGCCGCAGGTCGCCTCGAACGCCGCTTCGACCGCGGGGCCGGGGCCCCATTCCGAGATGAAGCTGTCGTAGGTCAGGACGGTCAGGACGGGCGTTTCGGCGCCGGCGGGCAGGGCCGCCAGCACAGAGAGGCCGGTCGCGATCAGGGGGGCTTTCATGGTTCCTCCTATGATGCGACGGAATGGTCGGGCATGGGGAAACCGATGCACCTTCCCTCCGCCGGTATGATCCGGTTCAGGTTCGACGGGTTCGCATCGCTGCATCTCAGCCCCTTGCAGGGCACCCCGAGGTAGGGCCGGAGATTAGGCACATCACCGGCCGGGTGCAAGGGCCCGGTATCCGGGGGCGGGATGGCCCTTCAGGCGCAATGAATTCAGCAGCTTCAGGAAGGGTTTCCCAAGGCCCGACCCCGAGGCCCGCAGGCGGGGCCGGGCGCTGTCCGGGCGTGCCGGGAATAATCCAATTGCTCAATTCCCGGCGAACCGATCATATGGCGGGGTCACCTTCGGGGGGCGAGCTTTGCAAGGTTGAACGGACAGGCACAGGGGGAGAACTCGGGATGAGAAAGCTTCTGGTCTTGGCGCTGATGCTTCTGGCAGGCGCCGCAGGCGCGCAGGAAAGCGTGCGGCTGAAGGTGATGAGCTTCAACATCTGGTATGGCGGCGATCAGGTCAGCTTTGCCAAGGTGATCGAGGCGATCCGCGCCGCCGATGCCGATATCGTCGGCCTGCAGGAGCCGGACGGCAAGACGCTGCAGATCGCCGAGCGGGCCGGCTATCCCTATGCCGACACGCGGCGGCACATCATCTCGAAATATCCGATCTTCGACAGCGGTGCGGGCGAGACCACGTTCACCGGCGCGCCGGAATATTCGGTCGCCGGCGTGGACCCCGACGCGGTTCATGCCTGGGTGATGGTGGCGCCGGGCCGGGTGGTCGCGGTGGCGAACACGCATCTTTCGTCCGATCCCTATGGCCCCGAACTCGCCCGCGACGGTGCGACGCTGAACGACATCCTTGTGAACGAGGCCGACACCCGCGTGTCCGAAGCGCAGGCGCTGGCCGACGGGCTGGCCCCGGTTGTCGCGACGGGGGCGCCGGTGATCGTGACCGGCGACTTCAACTCTCCCTCGGCGGCGGACTGGACCGAGGCGGCGGTCGCCGCGCGCGGCCTGCCATTGGCGGTAGAATGGCCGGCGACCGGGCTGATGACCGATGCCGGCTTTGCCGACAGTTATCGGGCCGCGAACCCCGACCCGGTGGCGAACCCGGGCATCACCTGGACGCCGGGCCGCCCCGTGGGCGTGATGCCTGAAGGCGAGACGCTGGACCGCATCGACTATGTCTATGCCGCCAACGCGACCGTGGTCGAAAGCACCGTGGTGGGCGAACCGGGCGGCCCGGACGTCGGCGTTTCCGTCACGCCCTGGCCGTCGGACCACCGGGCGGTGCTGACGGTGCTGGATGTGGTGCCCGTCGAGGCACCCGCCCTGATCACCACCGAGCCGCGGCCGGTGCGCGAAGGCGGCGATCTCCTCCTGCGCGTCAACGTGCCGGGCGGTGGCGGCTGGGCCGGTCTGGTGGTGCCGCGCGGTGCCGCAAGTGACACGGGCGGGCTGATCGGCATCACCGACGTGACGCTTGAGGACCGGACGACGATCCTCTTCTCGACCCGCGGCATGGCGCCGGGGCAGTATGATGCGGTGCTGCTGACGCCCGAAGGCGGCGAACTGGCGCGGCACGCGTTTTCCGTCATTCCCGCCGATGGCGAGGCAAGGCTGGAGATCACGTCGCAGCAGGTGGTGCCGGGCGGTGATATCGCGCTGCGCTTTGCCGGCGCGCCGGGGTTCAAGCTCGACTGGATCGGCATCTACCGGAAGGGCGATCCGTCGGTCTACGGCTATCTGGGCTTTGCCTATACCGGCGCCCGGCACGAAGGCGAAATCCTGTTCCCGGCGGCCGAGCTTTATGAGGAACTGATCCCCGGCGAATACGAGGCGCGGCTTTACTTCGATGACCACTACCGGGTGCTGGCCATCGCGCCCTTTACCGTGACGGCGGAATGAATGTCGAAAATCCTGATCTCCTGCGCGATCACCGGGTCGATCCACACGCCGTCCATGTCGCCCCACCTGCCGGTGACGGCGGACGAGATTGCCGGCTCGGCCATCGGCGCCGCCGAAGCCGGGGCGGCGATCCTGCACCTGCATGCGCGCGATCCGGCGGACGGGCGGCCGTCCGCCGATCCGGCGCACTGGCGCGGCTTCCTGCCCCGGATCGCCGCGGCAACCGATGCGGTGGTGAACATGACCACCGGCGGGTCGGCGATCATGTCGCTGGACCAGCGGCTTGCCGCCCCGCGCGCATTCCGGCCCGAGATGTGCAGCCTGAACATGGGGTCGATGAACTTTGCCCTCTACCCGATGGCGGCGAAGGACAGGGTCTGGAAACACGCCTGGGAAAAGCCCTTCCTTGAAGGCACCGACGACCTGATCTTCAGGAACACGCCGCGCGACATCGCGCGTGTGCTGCAGGAGATGGGCGGGGAACGCGGCGCCCGGTTCGAGTTCGAATGCTATGACATCGGCCACCTGACGATGCTGCAGCATTTCGTGCAGCGCGGCGCGGTGAAGCCACCCTACTTCCTGCAGTTCGTCTTCGGCGTTCTGGGCGGCATGGCGCCGGAACCCGACACGCTGACCCATCTGGTGCGCACGGCCGACCGGATGTTCGGCTCGGACTACCTGTTTTCCGTGCTGGCCGCAGGCCGCGCGCAGGTGCCGATGGCGACGATGGCGGCGGCGATGGGCGGGCATGTGCGGGTGGGGCTGGAGGACAACCTTTATCTGGCGAAGGGCGTTCTGGCGGAATCGAACGCCCAGCAGGTGCGGCTGATCCGCGGCATCGTCGAGGGGCTGGGGCGTGACGTGGCCACCCCGGCGGATGCACGGGCGATGCTGGGGCTGAAGGGGCGCGGGGAGACCGGGATTTGATCAGCTACCGGCCGCCGCGGCCCGATGAATGGGGGACCGCGCAGGATCTGCTGTGCGAACTGGCGGCGTCGGATGGCGGCATCGCCTCACCCCGGAACGAGGCGCTTCTGCGGGGCCTTGGCAGCGATCCGGGCGGCTGGCTGGGCGTGCTGTTGGCGCTGCGCGGGGATGCGGTGCTGGGCATTTCGACCTTCACCCCCGATTACTCGGCCTATCGGGGGGCGGTCGGCACCTACATCGCCGATCTCTATGTCCGGCCCGGGGCGCGTGGGCTGCGGCTTGGGCGCGGGCTGATCCGGGCGACCGAGGCTGTGGCAAGGGCGCGCTGGGGTGCGGTCTTCGTCTCGCTCAACGTCCACAGCGGCAACCGCGCGGCGCGGGGCTTCTACGATGCGCTGGGTTTCGTCCTGCGCGAGGACTGCGATTACCTGATCCTGGAAGGGCCGGCGCTGGAGGCGCTGATGAAATGAAAGTCGTTTTCAGCAATGCGCAGCGCGCACATGACCCGCAGATGTTCCTGTCGTCCGGCGCGCCGAAGCCCTGCCCGGAAAAGCCCGCGCGGATCGAGGCGCTGCTGGGCGGCGTGAACCGGTTGGGCCTGCCGGTGATCGCCCCGCCCGATGCCGGGATGGCGGCGATCCGCGCCGTCCACCCCGACCGCTATCTTGGATTCCTTGAGACGATCCACGACCGCTGGACCCGGATCGAGGGCGCCTCGCCCGAGGTGATCCCGAATGTCCATCCGGCGAACCGGACCGACGGCTATCCGAAATCGGCGGTCGGCCAGGCCGGCTATCACATGACCGACACGTCCTGCCCGATCTCTGGTCAGACATGGGGCGCGGCCCTCGCCTCGGCGCAGACGGCGATCCATGGCGCGAAGCTGGTGCTTGCCGGCGACCGCGTCGCCTATGCGCTCTGCCGGCCGCCGGGGCATCATTGCTTCCCGGAACTGGCGGGCGGCTTCTGCTATCTGGCGAACACCGCCATTGCGGCGCGGCTGCTGGACGGGGCGGGGTGCCGGGTGGCAGTGCTGGACGTCGACCTGCACCACGGCAACGGCACCCAGGGCGTGTTCTGGGAAGACCCGCGGGTGCTGACCGTGTCGATCCACTGCCACCCGGAACGCTACTACCCGTTCTTCTGGGGCTACCCCGAGGAGATAGGCGCCGGCGCGGGCGAGGGGACGAACCTGAACCTTTGCCTTGAACGCGGATCGGGGGACGACCTGTTCATGGCGGCGCTGGACCGGGCGCTGGAGCGGATCACCCTTTGGGGCGCGGACACGCTGGTGCTGGCGCTGGGGCTGGATGCCTTCGTCGGCGATCCCTTCGCCGGGCTGGCGGTGACGACCCCCGGCTTCGCCCGCATCGGCCGGCGGATCGCCGGGCTGGGCCTGCCGACGCTGATTGTGCAGGAGGGGGGCTATCTCTGCCCGGAACTGGGCGACAACCTGGCGGCGGTGCTGGGGGCTTGGGTTTAGGGGGCGGTGCGTGCAAGCACGCACCCTAACGCCATTCCCCGGTCAGCACCCGGCGCGTTACCGCCTCGACCGGGCGTTCGCGGGCGGTCAGGCCGGCCACCCATTCGCAGGAGCCGGCGTTGAAGACGGCGCCCCGGCCGCGCCGGTATTCGGCCATGCAGCCGTTGCCGCGGCTGGCGCGGCCAACGGTTTCCGGCGTGACGCTGCCATAGACGAACTGCGCCACCTCCTCGGCGTCGAGGCTGCCGATGAACACGTCGCGGTCCTTCGTGCCCACCGAATGGGCCAGCGTGGTGGCGGGCGACAGGCCGACGATGGTCAGGTCGCCCTGAAGCCCCGTGCCTTCGGCGGCGAAGGGCAGGCCCTGGGTCATAGTGTAGTCGATCCCGTCCACCTCATAGCCGAAGATTTTCGAGGCGGCACCCAGCACGTCGCCATAGCCCAGCCCGGTTTCATGGAGCGACCAGTGGTCGGGGCGGTAGATGGTGAAACCGCCCGATCCATGGGCGGCGCAGCGGCTCCACCCGGCATAGACGCCCATCGCGCCCGTCAGGCCCATGGTCGCCGCGGCGGGGCGTGCGGCGCCGGGATAGTCCCAGTAGCAGGTCAGCCGCGACCGGTCGGTGTGGAAGGCGGGGTCTTCCGCCTCGGCCCGTGTCTTGTAGCAGGTCTGGGTCGAAAGGTCGGCCGACAGCCGCGTCTGCCAGAAGAAATTGCCGGCAAAGCGGGCAAGCTGGCCGCCCCGGTCCAGCCAGGCATCAAGGTGATCGCGCATCTCCCAGGTCCAGTATTCGTCATGGCCGGCGATCAGCGCGCGGGCATAGCCGTCCAGCAGGCCGGGGTCGCGGTGCAGGTCGTGCTGCGTGGCATAGTCGAGGGCAATGCCCTGCCCTTCACACCAGAGCGCGAAGGGGCGTTCGAAGGCGGCCCAGCCGGAGGACGCATATTTCTTCGAAATCGCATTGGCGCGAGCATAGTCCATATGCGGATAGCGCGGCTTTGACAGCAGGGGCGAGGCGTGGGGGATGCGCGGCGCATCCTCGGGCCAGCGGACGAAGCCGGTGGCCCAGGGGCGCAGCAGGCTGACATGCGGGGCGAAATCGGCGCCCTGCGGCCCGGTCAGCCCCTGATAGTGGTTCGACCCGCCCCAGTCGTTGTAAGCGCACCAGGTTCCGGTCGCCAATACCATGCAGATGCCCGCCGCCGGCCGCGCGGCGCGGAGGACAAACATGTGCCGGCTTTCATGGCCGGGAACCGCCAGCGTGACGACATAGACGCCGCTTTTCCAATCGTCGGGGATGGTCAGCGCAAACCGTTCCGGCCAGCCGCAGCCGGTGACGGAACAATCGGCCGGCGTCGGTTCGAAGGTCAGGGCAACCGTGGTTTCCAGCACGGTCTGCGGCTGCAGCCCGTCGCGCGCGATGGTCAGCCGCGCCGTGGTGGCCGAGGACATGGCGTGAATCGCCAGCCGGTCGCCGGGGGCGTAGGACAGCGCGCCGGTATAGCCCCAGACCTGCGGGCGGGCGGGGTCGGCCGAGGCAACCTCGTAGTAATGCCCGGTGACAGGATCGCCGTCGTCATGCGGCGCGGTGACGAAAAAGCCTTTCATTTCCATGGCCCTTTCGCGAAGGCATCCGCCAGGAAGGCGGCGCTGGTATCAAGGTAGTGTTCGACATTCGACCGGCGAAAGACGCCGTGGCCCTCGTCGGGAAAGAGGATCGCCACATGCGGAATCTGCCGTTCCTCCATCTCGCGGATCGCGGTCAGGGTGTTCTCCGGGCCGACGTTGGTATCGGCCATGCCATGCACCACCATCACATGCCCGCGCAGGTCGGGAAGGAAGGTGCCCGGGCTGGCGTTGGCGTATTTCTCGGGGAAGTCGTCCGGGCTGCCGCCCATCATTTCCTCGGAGTAGCTTTGCCCCCAGGGCATTCCCGTCGCCTCATAGTCGATGTCCAGCCTGTACATGCCGCACATCGGGATGGCGGCGGTCACGAGGTCAGGGTTGCGGATCACCTGGAACCACGACGAGAAGCCGCCATAGCTGTTTCCCGCCACGGCGACCGGGCCGGGAGTGCCAAGGGCCAATGCCGCCTCGATCCCGGCGCGGATGTCGGCCTGTTCGCGGCCGCCCCAGCCGTCTTCCTTCACCTTCTCGCGCCAGCGGCGGCCAAAGCCGGTGGAGCCGCGATAGTTCGGGTCAAGAACGGCATAGCCCGACTGCACCCAGAAGCCGGTCTTCGGGTTCACCCAATCCTCGGAATGCCAGGTCGGGCCGCCGTGGACATAGGCGATCAGGCCCTTTGGCCGGCCCTCGGGACGGTAGAGCCAGCCCTGCACTTCTTCGCCATCCGGGGCCGTCCAGCGGATGCTTTCGGGGGCGGCATGGTGGCGGGTGCCGTCGAGCGGACCCGTGACAAGGGTCAGGCAGCTGCCATCGGGCCGGACGCGTAGAAGATCGTGCGGCGCGTCGACATCATAGGCCTCGGCCAGCCAGCCGCCATCGGGCAGGCCCGCATGGGGCAGAAGGCTGCGGCGGCGCGACAGGTTGGGAAGCGGTTCCAGCCCGGCCCCGGTCCAGACTGCCGTCCGCGTATGCGGCCGGTCGTGGTGAATGGCGGCGAAGCTGCCGCCCGCGCCCGGCACCACGTCGAAGGGCAGGAAATCCGGCTCACCGGCGATTTCCGTCACCCCGCCGGTGGCCGGGTCAAGGATTCCAAGCACGTCGCGTTCCCCGGTGTCGGCGACGAAGGCGATGGTCCCGTCCGACAGCCAGTCGCCCGTCAGGGCATTGGCGTCGCCATAGGCCAGAACCTCACGCAGGTTGCCGCCATCGGTGTCCATCAGCCAGAACTGGGTGCCGCCGGGCGCCCGCAGGTTGCGCGGCCAAAGAAGCGTTGTGCCATCGGGCGACAGGCGCACGCCGCCGGTGAAGGGTGCGTCGCAGCGGGCAAGGCAGGTGCGGGCGCCGGTGGCGATGTCCTGCCGCCAGACCCAGCCACCCTGCGTCACCGCGCCGGCTGCATAGTCGAAATTCGCCACGAAATAGACCGTGGCCGCATCCGCCGACAGGACGCCGCCATAGACATAGTGGGTGTCCTGCGGCGGCGTCAGCTCGGTCAGCCGGTTGCCCTGCGCCCGGTCCAGCAGCAGCAGCCGGTCGCGTTCGCAGGCGTTGCGCGACTGGGCAAGGACCAGCCGGCTGCCGTCCCGCGAAACGTCGCGGATCAGGAAATGATCGGTGCCGAAGGTCAGCCGTTCCGGCGTGCCGCCATCGGTTGCCACCGCCCAGACCTCATCGGTCTCGGTCGGGCCCGACCAGCACCAGAAGGCCCAGCGGCCATCGGCCGAGGCGTGGACATTGCTGATCTGCGGCAGGGCGGCCCAGGCGCGGGCAAGGTCGGTCATGGCACACTCATGCGAAATGGCAGGCGACGGAACGGGTGCCGTCGCCACGCAGCGGCGGTCGGGCGCTGTGGCAGACGGCTTCGGCCCGGGGGCAGCGGCTGGCAAAGACGCAGCCGGCGGGCGGGTTCGCGACGGAAGGAAGCTCGCCCTGCAGCGCCTGGCCCAGCCGGCCCTTCTCGCGCCGCGGGTCGGGTTCCGGCACCGCCTGCATCAGCGCCTGCGAATAGGGGTGCCGGGGCGCGGCATAGAAGGCATCGCGCGGCGCCGTCTCCATCACCCGGCCAAGGCACATGACCATGACGTCGTGGCTGATGTGGCGGACGATCGAAAGGTTGTGCGAGATGAAGATCAGCGCAAGGCCAAGCCGTTCCTGCAGGTCCATCAGCAGGTTCACCACCTGCGCCTGGATCGAGACATCCAGCGCCGAGACGGGTTCGTCGCAGACGATCAGCTTGGGCCGGCCGATGATGGCGCGGGCGATGCCCACGCGCTGCGCCTGCCCGCCAGACAGTTCATGCGGGTAGCGGTCGGCGAAATCGGCTGAAAGCCCGACCAGCGCCAGCGCCTCAACCGCCCGCCGGCGCAGTTCGGCGCGCTTCAGCCCCGGCTCGAATGTGGCGAGCGGGCGCGAGACGATGCGGCCCAAGGTCATCCGCGGGTCAAGTGCTGCCACCGGGTCCTGGAAGATGATCTGGAATTCGGCGCGGCGGCGGCGCAGCGTCTCGGCCGGCATCGCCGCCATGTCCTCGCCCATCCACAGCACCTGCCCGGCGGTCGGCTCGTTCAGCCGCAGCAGCGCGCGGCCAAGGGTGGACTTGCCGCAGCCGGATTCGCCGACGATGCCCAGCGTGCGCCCCGGTTCAAGCCGGAACGACACGTCATGGACGATGGGCAGGATGCGCGGGCGGCCCAGAAGGCCGGTGCCGGGGACGCGGTAGCCGACGCACAGGGATTGAACCTCGATCAGCGGCGGGGTCATGGCGCGGCCCCGGTCAGGTGGCAGGCGGCGGCGTGATCGGGGCCAACCGGGGTGAACGCGGGCTGGACCCGTTCGCAGGCGGCGATCCTGACGGTGCAGCGCGGGGCGAAGGGGCAGCCGGGCAACATCGCCCCGCCCGAACGCGGCGTGCCGGGGATGGTGCCAAGGCGGGGGGTCAGCGCATCGGTCAGCCGCGGCGTCGCCGCCAGCAGGCCGCGGGCATAGGGATGGGCGGGCGTGTCGAACACGGGTTCCGCCGGCCCTGCCTCCATGATCCTTCCGCCGTAAAGCACGATCACCCGGTCGCAAAGCCGCGCCACGACGCCAAGGTCGTGGGTGACCAGGATCACCGCCGTCCCCGCCTCGCGCGCGAGGTCCGAGATCAGGTCCAGCACCTGCGCCTGGATCGTCACGTCCAGCGCCGTTGTCGGTTCGTCGGCCAGAAGCAGCGCCGGCCGGACCAGAAGCGCCATCGCGATCATCACCCGCTGCCGCATCCCGCCGGAAAACTCGTGCGGATACTGCCGGGCGCGGCGCGCGGCATCGGGAATGCGGACGCGGTCCAGCATGGCGACGGCCGCCGCCTGCGCCTCGCGCCGGGCCATGCCGCGGTGAACCCGCAGCCCCTCGGCCAGCTGGTCGCCGACGCGGAGGTAGGGGTTCAGCGATGTCATCGGGTCCTGGAAGATCATCGACAGGGTGACGCCGCGCACGCGGTCCAGCGCGGCGGGGGCAAGCGCCAGGAGGTCCTGCCCCTGAAAGACCGCGCTGCCGGAAACCACGCCGTTCCGCGCCAGCAGCCCCATCAGCGAGAAGAGTATCTGGCTTTTCCCCGATCCGCTTTCGCCGACGATGCCGACGATTTCACCGGGCGAGACGTCGAACGACACCCGGTCGACCGCGCGCATCATGCCGCCGGGCAGGCGGAAGTCGACCGTCAGGTCGCGCACCCGAAGCAGGGGGTCAGCGTTCGTTGGGGTCGAAGGCATCGCGCAGACCGTCGGCTATGAAGTTCAGGCAGAAAAGCACGGCGGCCAGAAGGCCGGCGGGCAGAAGCAGAAGGCGCAGGTCGGTGTCCATCGCGGCGGTGCCGGTCTGGATCAGGTTGCCCCAGCTGGCCTGCGGTTCGCGGATGCCGATGCCAAGGAACGACAGGAAGCTTTCCGACAGGATCACCTCGGGCACGAGAAGCGAGCCGTAGACGATCACCACCGACATGCAGTTCGGCACGATATGCCCGATCAGTATCTGGCCGCGGGTCATGCCGCCGGCGCGCGCGGCCTCGACAAACTCGCGCCGGGCAAGGGATTGCGCCTGCGCCCGGACGATGACGGCGGGCGTCAGCCACAGGGTGAAGACGATGGCCGCGAACAGCGCCACCGCGCCGCCGCCGAAGAGAAGGCCCAGCAGGATGACAAGGATCACATAGGGAAAGCCGTAAAGGATTTCGACGATGCGCATCATCACGCGGTCGGTCAGCCCGCCGGCATAGCCGGCAACCGCGCCGTAAAGGACGCCGATCACGCCGGCGACGAAGGCGCCGAGAAAGCCGATGGTCAGCGACACCTGCCCCCCCTCCATCACCCGCACCAGCAGGTCGCGGCCGTAGTCGTCGGTGCCGAAGAGATGCGGCGAGGTGAAGTCGATCGGCGCGCTGATATAGTCGAAATCGGCATCCTCGCCGGTGAAGGGAAAGGCCAGCGGACCGAAGAAGCAGAACAGCACGATCGCCAGCAGCACGAAGACCGAGGCCATGGCCAGCCGGTTGGCGCGGAAGCGGCGGAACTGCAGCTGCAGGGTGGAAAGCCCGCGTTCCGGCGTGGCTTCGGCCGCGGTCCCGGGGGTGAGGTCAGTCATGGCCGCGCACCCTTGGGTCGATCCAGCCGCGGACGACGTCGGTGGCGATATTCGCAAGGATGACCAGCCCGCCGTAAAGGATGGTGATCCCCATCACCAGCGGATAGTCGCGGTTCAGCGCGGCGTCGACGAAGTGCCGGCCGATGCCGGGAACCGCGAAAATCGTCTCGATCAGGATCGAGCCGGTGATGATCGCCGCCGTCGCCGGGCCCAGATAGGCGATGACCGGCAGCAGCGCCCCGGTCAGCGTGTGGCGGGTCAGCGTCAGCCGCGGGCCGATGCCCTTGGCGCGGGCGGTGCGGACATAGTTCTCGCGCATCACCTCGATCATCGAGGTGCGGGTCAGCCGCGAGATATAGGCGATGTTCGGCAGGGCCAGCACGACGACCGGCAAGACCAGCGACCGCCAGCCTTCGGTCGATCCGCCGATCGGCAGCCAGCCCAGACGCAGCCCGAACAGCACCTGCGCCAGGGGCCCGATCACGAAGATCGGGATGGCGATGCCGATGACGCCGACGATGCCCGCGGCATAGTCGGTCACGCCGTTGCGGCGCAGCGCCCCGACGATGCCCAGCGCGATGCCGACCAGCGTCGCCACGACGATGGCCCAGAAGCCGATGGTCAGCGAATAGGGCAGGCCCGAGGCGATCAGGTCGTTCACCGAATAGTCGCGGAACCGGGTGGACGGGCCAAGGTCAAGATGCAGAAGCCCCCAGACCCAGCGGCCGAACTGCATCCAGACCGGTTCGTCCAGGTGAAAGGCGGCCTCGATATTGGCCTGCACCTCAGGGCTGATCTTCCTGTTGCGCGAGAAGGGGCCACCCGGCGCCAGCCGCATGACGAAGAAGGTCAGCGTGACCAGTGCCGCCAGCGTCAGCGCCCCTTCCCACAGCCTTCGCCCTATGAACCGGAGCATCCGCCCACCTCGCCGGATGGCGCGGCCGCGACGGGCCGCGCCTCTCGGTCATTCAAGGGTAAGATACTGGCTGTTGTAATAGCCGGCGGGCGAATGCACCCAGCCCTTCACCCCGGGGCTGACAAGGTTGCGCGTCACCTCGATCGCCAGCGGGGCAAAGATGAAGTCGCCCAGCAGGATCTCCTCGGCCTTGGCCAGCTCGACGTCGCGGCTGGCCTTGTCGGGCTTGCTGGCCGCGACATCCATCTGCGCATCGTATTCCGGCTTCACCCAGTTGTAGCCCGGTTCGGCCGAGGGGCGCATATAGGCCAGGAAGGTTTCCGCCCCGGCGAAGTCGCCGACGATGTTGTCGCCGAAAACGCTCCATCCGCCGGCATAGAAGGCATCAAGCCAGGCCTTGCGCTCCATCGGTTCCACCGTCGCCTCGACGCCAAGCGTCTGCTTCCACATCAGCGCAACGCCCTGGGCAAGCCGGGTGCGATCCTCGGCCACGGTGGTGACGATCGACAGTTTCAGCGGATTGTCGGGGCCAAAGCCGGCCGCGGCCAGCAGTTCCTTGGCCCGCGCGTTCCGTTCCTCCTGCGAAAGCTCGGCGCCGGGGAATTTCGGCCCGGCATAGGCAGGATCGAAGCCGCCGGCATAGGAATAGCTGGGGATCGCGCCGCCCTTCACGATCTTCTCCTGCAGCACCTCACGGTCGACGGCCAGGGTCAGCGCCTCGCGCACCTCCTTCTGGTCGAAGGGCGGCACCAGCAGGTTGAACGAATAGAAGGTGGTCTCGGTCGAGGGGCCGATCATCAGCTGGTCGGGGACCGACGCCTTCAGTTCCTCAAGCAGGTTCACCGGCACGTCATAGGTGATGTCGATCTCGCCCGCCTGGAAGCGCTTGTATTCGGTCGAGACATCCTCGGTGACGTGATACTTGACGAAGGGAATGGTCACGTTCGCCGCGTCCCAGTAGTTCGGGTTCTTCTCCAGCAGCACGTGGCTTTGCGGCACGATTTCCTTGAACACATAGGCGCCGTTGACGATGGCCTTCGCCGGGTCGGTGAACCCGGCCGCGCCGTTCGCCGCATAGGAAGGGCCATGCAGCGGCGGTATCTGGAACGCGCCCATGATGTTCAGGATATGCGGCGCGGGGGTCAGCATCTCGACCACGACGGTGCGGTCGTCGGGCGCGGTCACGCCCAGGACCGAGGCATCGGTCGTCTCGCCGTTCGCAAGTTCCGAGGCGCCCTTGATCTGGATGACCGAGTAGAAATAATAGCCCTTCTCGGACACGGTGGCCGGGTCCAGCGTCCGAAGGACCGAGGTCACGAAATCCTGCGCCACCAGCGGGTCGCCGTTCGACCATTTCAGCCCGTCGCGCAGGTGGAACGTGTAGATGCGGCCGTCCTCGCTGGCATCCCAGCTTTCGGCCGCGCCGGGGACGATCTCGCCGCCCGGGCCGAAGTTCACCAGCCCTTCGTAGGTATCCATCATGATCCAGCCGGCGGCGGCGTCGAAGTTCACCTGCGGGTCAAGCGAGGACCATTCCGAACCGATGCCGCGATCAAGCGTGTCGTCGGCAAGGGCGGGGGCGGCGGCAAGCGCGGCGGTCAGCGCCAGCGCCGCGATCGAGGTAAGAATAAGTCGCTTCATCGGTGGCTCCCTGTTCTTGTACTTTTGTGTAATTCATGGCGCGGACCGGTCAGTCCGACAAGAGATTTCCGCGGCGGGCCGGTTCCGCCCCCGCGACATGGCCCAGCCCCTGCCCGCGCAGGCAGCTGCGCCAAAGCTCTTGCCGGAAAAGGATGCCGCCGACGGGCGCGGTCAGCGGATGCCGCTCGCGCGTCATCGGGTCGGTGACATGGCCCAGAACCTGCCCTTCGGCGACGGTCTCGCCCGGGCTGCTGATCCAGGTGACGACACCGCCCGCCGGCGCCAGCACCTCGGCCGAGCCGGCAAGCGGCAGCTGCAGCGCGTCGGGGAAGGCGGGTTCGGGATAATCCCCCGCCAGAACGCCCACAGCGGCAAGGAAGGCGATCAGCCGCGCCGCATCGCCCGCGGCCAGGTCGTCGTCCACATCGAACTGGCCGCGGTATTCCAGCGTGGCGGAAAAGCAGCCCGCAGCAATCGGGAAGCGTTCGCCATAGCGTTCGCCAAGCCGCAGCCAGGGCACGGTATGGGCCTCGTCAAAGGCGTTGCCGCCGGACACCGATTCGATCAGCGCCAGCCCGGCGCCGGTGCAACGGGCCAGAAGCGACGTGTCCGCGGGCCGGGCCGGAGAGGCATAGAAATGCAGCATCGCCCAGTGGTCGCAGTGCAGGTCAAGGACATGGTCGGCGCGGTGCGACCATTGCATCAGGGCGATGCGCATCTCTTCCGCCTCGGTCCCCGGCGGCAGTTCGGCCAGCGCCTCGGCAAAGGCGGCGCGGATGACCGCCGTGTTCGCCGCCATGTCATCCGTCAGCCGGCCTTCCAGCCGGTCGCCGGCCAGCGTCGCCAGTTCCGGATAGTAGCGGTTGAAATTCCGCAGCGAATCCTGGTCGTGCCGGCCCAGGGGCTTGCCATGGGCCCAATGCGTCAGCCCGATCGGGTTGGCGACCGGCACCACCCGCACCTCGCCGCGAAGATCGCCCCGCGCCTCGGCCGCCTCAAGATGCAGGATCAGGTGCTGCAGGATCAGGACGCCGGGCATCTCATCGGCGTGGAGGCCCGCCTGCAGATAGGCCGAGGGGCCGGGCAGGCCCTGGCCGAAGACGAATGACGTCAGGTGGCGCGACGTTCCGGCAGAGGCGCCGGCCAGGCTGCGCCGCTCCTCGATCACCTCGTCGCCCCGTGCCGGATCATGGAAGCACCCCCGCGCGCCGCCCTTGTTGAATGACCATGCAGCAAGACCGGCAAAGCGCGCAACGGATTTCTTCGGACCGGCGCCCCCGGCCGAAAGGGCTTGATGCAGCGCCGGGCGGGGCCTATGCCCGGCGCGTTGACGGAGGGTGACATGAGCCTGAACACATTCGGCCATCTGTTTCGGGTCACGACCTGGGGTGAAAGCCACGGCCCGGCGATCGGCGCGGTGGTGGACGGCTGCCCCCCCGGCGTGGCGCTGGCCGAGGCGGACATCCAGCCCTGGCTGGACCGGCGCAAGCCCGGCCAGTCGAAATTCGTCACCCAGCGGCGCGAGGCCGACGAGGTGCGCATCCTTTCCGGCGTGTTCGAGGGGCAGACCACCGGCACGCCGATCCAGCTGATGATCGAGAACACCGACCAGCGGTCGAAGGACTATGGCGATATCGCGCAGCAGTTCCGGCCCGGCCATGCCGATGTGACCTATCACCTGAAATACGGCCTGCGCGACCATCGCGGCGGCGGCCGGTCCTCGGCCCGCGAAACGGCCAGCCGGGTGGCGGCGGGGGGCGTGGCGCGGGCCGCGCTGGCCGCGCTGGCGCCCGGCCTGCGGATCACCGGCTATCTGGTCCGCATCGGCGGCAAGGAAATCGACCGCAGCCGGTTCGACGCGGACGAGATCGGGCGGAACCCGTTCTGGTGCCCCGACCCGGTGATGGCGGCGGAATGGGCCGCCTATCTGGACGAAATCCGGCTGGCGCAGGATTCGGTCGGCGCGGTGATCGAGGTCGTCGCGGAAGGTGTGCCCCCCGGCCTCGGCGCGCCGCTTTACGGCAAGCTGGACCAGGACCTTGCGTCTGCGATGATGTCGATCAACGCGGTCAAGGGTGTGGAGATCGGCGCCGGCATGGCGGCGGCCACCCTGCGCGGCACCGAGAACGCCGACGAGATGGCGATGGGAAACCACGGCCTGAGCTTCGGGTCGAACCACGCCGGCGGCATCCTGGGCGGCATCTCGACCGGGCAGCCGGTGGTCTGCCGCTTTGCCGTCAAGCCGACCTCGTCGATCCTGACTCCCCGCGCCTCGGTCGACGTGACGGGCCGGCCGGTCGACGTGGTGACGAAGGGCCGCCACGACCCCTGCGTCGGCATCCGCGCCGTCCCGGTGGGCGAGGCGATGATGGCCTGCGTGATCCTCGACCACCTGCTCCTTGACCGTGGCCAGACCGGCGGAGCGCGCGGCCGCATCGGCTGATCCGCCCGGGGGGGCGGTATGGCCGTCGCAGGTATTGCGCTGGATCACTACCCGCTTTTTTTTGTACAGGCGATGATGCGCCGGGGTAGCGCGGATCCTGAAACAGGACTTTGAGGCCAAGTATCCCGGTCTCGAAGCGGTTCCAGAGTCAGAACGCCCCCGGCTCGACTATCTGGTGCGGGTCAACCAGGCCATGTTCTGCAAGGCTGAAGGCTTGAGTTGGCAGCCCTTCAATCCCTGATGTAGCATTTCTCCCACAGAGCAGCGCAGCTTTCGGCGGTATAGTGGCTTGGTCAAACGAAGGAATGGTTAACGCTATTGGGGCATCAGGCCATACAGCAGTTTACATGTCGGATGGGCTCTGTTGCACAAATCCCGTGAGGGATTCATCTCGTGAATCCAGCATGGTAGCTGGGAGGCATGAGCAGACCGACACCCCCGGCCTACAAGACTAGGAACTGGCCGGCCTACAATGAAGCGCTCAAGCGCCGCGGCTCGCTGGCGATCTGGTTCGATCCCGCCATGACGTGGGAAGCCGCACCGACCGGCAAGCGCGGGCGGCAGCCCGCCTATGGTGATGCCGCCATCCAGACCTGCCTGACGATGAAGGTGCTGTTCGGCATGGCGCTGCGACAGATCGAGCCATGGGAACGCCACTGGTCCGAGTGACCATGGCGAGGCGGGTTTGTCGAGAGCCTGCTGCGGCTGATCGGTCTGGACTGGGCGGTGCCCGACTTCAGCACGCTCCGCCGCCGCCAGAAGACGTTGAAGGTGAACATTCCCTACCGGGGTTCCGACGGCCCGTTGCACCTGCTGGTGGACAGCACCGGGATCAAGGTCGAGGGCGAAGGGGAATGGAACGCCCGCAAGCATGGAGGCACCAAACGCCGGGGCTGGCGCAAGATCCACATCGGGATCGACAGGGAATTGCTGGAAATCCGGGCGGCCGAGTTCACCACCAGCGACGTGGGCGACGCGCCCATGCTGCCCGAACTGCTCGACCAGATCCCGGTCGGGCAAGCGATCGCCACTGTCACCGCCGACGGCGCCTTCGACACCCGCAAGTGCCACGACGCCATCGCCGCCCGCGGTGCCGCCGCGATCATTCCTCCCCGCAAGAACGCCAAACCCTGGAAACCAGACACCGCCGGTGCGATCGCTCGCAACGAAATCCTGCGCACATCGAAGCGCGTCGGCAGGACCATCTGGCGACGATGGAGCGGCTATCACCGCCGAAGCCGCGCAGAAACCAAGATGTACTGCGTCAAGCTGCTGGGTCAGCGCCTGTCCGCCCGAGACTTCGACCGTCAGGTTGCAGAGTTCCAGGTCAGGGTCGCCGTGCTGAACGGCTTCACAGCCCTCGGCACGCCCATCACACAGGTCGCAGGATAGGTCTGTCCAGGGAAAGGGGAAGGCCGTCCCTCACCCGATTTGTGCAACAGAGCCATCCAGCAGCCCCAGGTCGGTCAGCCCCAGGTCCGGCAGGGTGGTATGGCAGGTCGAGACCAGCGTCTTGAACGGATTGACCAGCGGGCAGCTCAGGCCGCGCGCCGCATCCTCGGCGGCGGCGACCTCGGCAAGGAAGGTCTCATAGGGTTGCGTGGTCATCAGCCCGCCCACCGGCAGCGGCACCTCGGCCAGAATCGCATCGCCGTCCGCCACCACGAAACCGCCCTGCAGCGCCTCGATCCGCCGCACCGCGGTCCAGATCGCGGCGTCGTCGGCGCCGACCGCGACGATATTGTTGAACGGGACCGAGATCGAGGTCGCCATCGCCCCGCGGCGCAGGCCGAAGCCGGTGGCGAGGCCCAGCCCGACGGTGCCCTTGCGCCCGTAGCGTTCGATCACCGCGATCTTCAGGATGTCGCGCGCCGGGTCCGGGTGCAGCATCCCGTCGACCACCGGCAGGGTGGCGCGGACCTCGGTGTTGAACGCATCGCCGTCGTGGCAGCGGATGACGCGCGCCACGGCAAGGCCACGGTCCCTGCCGGCCCGCAGGTCCAGCGCATCCTGCGGCACGCGCGACAGGTCGATGCTGCGCCGATAGGCCGGCAGCACCCGCGGCGCCGGGATGGGGACAGAAAGCCGCCCCTCTTCGGCAACGACCCTGCCGCCGACGATCACCATGCGCGGAGGGAAGGCGTCCGGCGCGTCCATCACCAGCATGTCGGCCAGACGGCCCGGGGCGATCCCGCCCAGATCGGCAGACCGGCGGTGATGTTCGGCCGGGTTCAGGCTGGCCATCCGCCAGGCTTCGACCGGCGGAATGCCCGCGCGCAGCGCCAGCCGGACCAGATAGTCCATGAAGCCGAAGCCGTTGGTCACGATGTCCATGGCGGTATTGTTGTCGGTGGTCAGCGCCGCGCGCCGGGTCGGCAGCCCGCGGGCGACATAGCGGTCCAGCAGCGGCGGCAACTGCCCGCGCCGGCCGGTGCATTCGACCAGAAAGTTCATCAGCCCCCGGCGCAGGCGCGGCGCGATGTCGTCGGGCCGGCCGATGCAATGGTCGTCCTGGATGCCGGCCGAGACATAGCCGTCGAAGGCGGCGTCAGCGCCGCGCGGCACCTCGCCGCCATGGCCGCTGACGCGCAGGCCGGCCTGCCGGCAGGTCTGCACGATCCGCTGATAGGCGCGGTCGTCCTGTTCCAGCCGGGTCCATACCGTTTCGCCGATGCTGGCGGCACCTTCGGCCAGCAGGGCCGCAATGTCCTCTGGCCCCATCTCGACGGCCGCGGTGCCCAGCGTGGCATCGAACGGCGCATAGGAGGGGGCGCCGACGATACCGCGCAGCGGCAGGCCGTCGAACAGCCGCGCCAGCGCATCGACCGCCACCTTGCCGCCGGTATGGGCATTGTTGGTGGGATCGACGAACAGCGTGGTGGTGCCCAGGGGCACGATGGCGCGGGCCAGTTCCCCGGGCCAGAGGAAGGTTGTGTCGACATGCATGTGCGCGTCGATCAGCCCCGGCGCCACGAACCGCCCGGCGCAGTCGATCACCCGGTCGTCCTGCCCTGCGGCCGCGGCGTCGATCGAGGCCACGCGGTCGCCGGCGATGGTGACATCGGTGTCCTCGATCCGCCCGCTGTAGACGTTGACCAGCCGGCAGTTGCGGAGAATCAGTCGTCCGGCCATCGCCCTGTCCGTATTGAAACGCATCCTCTTTTATGATTGTATCAATATAGTTCAAACTTTGCTACAAAAAATGGAGATCAGCATGGAAGACACTTCGCTGGCCGATCTGATCGTCCGCAACGGCAACATCGTGACCATGGATGCCGAGCGTCGCGTCTTCCCGGGTGGCCTGCTGGCAGTGACCGGCAACCGGATCACCTATTGCGGCCCCGACACGCCGATGCGCGGCCGGTCCGAGATCGACGCGGCGGGCGCCATCGTCCTGCCCGGGCTGATCGACACCCATGTCCATACCGCGCAGCAGTTCCTGCGCGGCCGGCTGGCGATGCTGTCGCGCCGGCGGCCGCCGAAATACCCGGTGTGGAAGCACTATTATCTGCCCTACGAGGCGATGCTGACCGAAGAGGACGTGCATCTTTCGGCGCAGGCCGCCTATGCCAACATGATCACCGTCGGCACCACCTGCTTTGCCGACGCCGGCGGGCCGCATCCCGACGCCATGGCCCGCGCCGCCGACGAGGTGGGCATCCGCGGCTTCGTCGCGCTGTCGACCATGGACACCGGGCAGGCCCCGCCGGGCATGGTGCGGCCCACGGCCGAGGCGCATGACATGAACGTGGCGCTGGTCCGCCGCTGGGCCGACCACCCGCGGGTCAGGGCATTCCTGTCGCTGCGCCAGATCCTGACCTGCACGCCCGAGCTGATCCAGGCCATCGGCGGCGCGGCCCGTGCGCTGGGCACCCGGATTCACACCCATCTGGCCGAAGGCATCTATGAGGTCGACCACACCCTGGAAGTGCACGGCTGCCGCCCGGCCGAATACCTGGACCGGCTGGGGGTGTTCGACGCGCATCTGCATTGCGCGCATTCGGTGATCCTGTCGCCGGAAGAGGTGGACCTTTACGCCGCCCGCGGCCCCTCGGCCTGCCACTGCGGCTTTCACAACTATCAACTGGGCGTGCCGCGGCTGGCCGAGATGCACCGCCGGGGCATCCGCGTCGGCCTTGGCACCGATGGCGCGGCCTCTTCGGCCACGCTCGACCTGTTCCAGTCGGCCCATGTCGCCCGGATCGGCCAGCAGGCGGTGGTCGGCACGCCATGGAACATCCGCGCCCCGATCAGCGCCGAAACGCTGTTGTGGATGGCCAGCCACGGCGGGGCCAAGGCGCTGGGAATCGGTGCCGACACCGGCTTTCTCGCCGCCGGCGCCAAGGCGGACCTGCTGATCTGCGATGCCTCGCAGCTTGACCAGTTCGGCATCACCGATGCGCTGTTCACCGCCGCAACCACGCTGGTCGGCCGCGACGTGCGCAGCGTGATCGTCGATGGCCGGCTGGTGATGAAGGACCGCGAACTGCTGACGATCGACACCGACCGGCTGCGTCACGACCTGCGGCGCCGGGTTCCCGGCATCATCGAGCGGTTCGAGGCTAGCTCCGCACCGGCCTGATCCCGGCATAGCGGACCAGGACATCGCCCAGCGTGTCGCCGGGGTTCGCCTCTTCCAGCATCCGCGCCCGGGCCAGCGTGTTCAAGAGATGCGCCCGCGCCGCCTGCGCCGCGGCCTCGCCATCGCCACGGCGCAGATGGTCGACCATCTGCTGATGTTCGTCGATGCCGAATTCGGTGCGCTTGCGGCGGGGATGCAGCGCCAGCACCAGCGCGCTGCGGCAGATCAGCCGGAAGATCGTCGCCTCAAGCGCCCGGTTGTCCAGCGCCCGCGCCAGCAGCATGTGGAACTGCTGCGCGGCCTCGATATCGCTGCGCCGGTTGCCCTCGCGCAGATGGCGGCGGTTCTCGTCCACATTGGCCTGAAGTTCGTCCAGCTGCGCCCCGGTCAGCCGTCCGGCCAGTTCGCGCATCATCTGCGCCTCGATCATCGCCCAGAGCGCGAAAATCTCGTCCGCCTCGCGTTCGGTGGGCGAGGCGACGAAGGCGCCGCGGTTGCGCTCGAACACCACCAGCTGATCGGTGCTGAGCCGGTTGAGCGCGCCGCGCACCACCGGCCGGCTGATGCCGAACGACGCCCCGATGGTTTCCTCGCTGAGCTTGGTTCCGGGCAGCAGGTCGCGCGCCTGGATGGCCTGCAGCATGGCCCAGTAGACCGTTTCGGTCTCGTCATCGGCGGTGCTCTGAAGTTGCTTCATATCTGCTCCGTGCATTGCACCAAACAGACTAGTTGTCTGACACAACCGCGGCAATATCCGAGTTGACGCTGAAGCATCGCGTCGCACCGCGCCTCGCCTCGCCGGTGGCCCCGCGCGCTCAGCCCTCGGCGGCAAGGATGGCGGCAAGGCCGGCGCGGTAGTCGGGGTAGAGAAGCGTCACCCCGAGGTCGCGCTTGATCCGGTCGTTCCTGACGCGGCGGGATTCGTCATAGAAGCTGCGCGCCATCGGGCTGAGGTCGGCGCGGTCGAACGGGACGGCGGGCGGCGGCGGCAGGCCCAGAAGCCGGGCGGCGTGGTTCAGCACATCCTCGGCCGGGGCCGGCAGGTCGTCGCAGACGTTGTAGACGGCGCCGGGGTCGGGGCGGCGGATCGAGGCGTGCAGCACATTGGCGATATCGTCGACATGGATGCGGCTGAAGACCTGCCCCGGCTTGATGATGGCCCGGGCGGTGCCGTCCTTGACCTTCTGGAACGGGCCGCGGCCGGGGCCGTAGATGCCGGCAAGGCGGAAGATGTGGACGGGAAGACCGGTCGCCCGCCATTCGCCCTCGGCCTCCACCCGGTCGCCCGACCGGCCGCGGGCGGGGGCGGGGGGTGTCGTCTCGTCGACCCATCCGCCCTGCCGGTCGCCATAGATGCCGGTGGTGGAAAGGTAGCCCACCCATTCGGGCCGCGCGGCGGCGATTTCCGGGGCGGCGGCAAGGAACGGGTCGCGGCCCTGGACCGGGCCGGCCGAGACAAGGATATGGCTGGCGCGGGCAAGTGCGGGGCCAAGGTCGCCGGGCCAGACGAGCGGCTCCACCCCCTGCGCCGCAAGATCGGCGGCGCGCGAGCGGGTGGTGCCGATCACCGTCCAGCCTTCGGGGATCAGGCGGCGGGCAAGGGCGGCGGCGGAATAGCCATGGCCAAGCGAGAGAAGCGTTTTCATGGCGCGGACTATCCCGTGGCAGGCGGGCGGGGGCAAGCCCGTTGCCCAGCCTTCCCTTGCACGGCCGGGCACCATGCGGCATATCTCGCGCGATCAACCCTGAAAGGGACGATCACCTTGGACGAGACGAGCTATCTTCTTCCCCAGCATTCCGATCCGCAGGATTTTGCCGATCCCGAAGCCGCCGTGACCCGGCTGGAAGTGCTTTATGCCGAGGCGACGGCGCATCTGGCCCGCCATTTCAACGAGGCGCTGGCGACAGGCCGGCCCGAACGGCGCATCCGCGCCTATTACCCCGAGGTGCGGCTGACGGTGGCGAGTTTCAGCGCCGTCGACTCGCGCCTGTCCTTCGGCCATGTCGCCCATCCGGGCATCTACGCGACGACGATCACCCGGCCCGATCTCTTCCGGCAATACCTGATCCAGCAGCTGGGTCTGCTGATCGAGAACCACGGCGTGCCGGTGCGCGTCGGCCCTTCGGACACGCCGATCCCGGTGCATTTCGCGGTGGCGGGCAATCCCGAAGTGTCGGTCCCGCAAGAGGGGGTGCTGGACTTCCCGCTGCGCGATGTCTTTGACGTGCCCGATCTGGCGACGACGAACGATGACATCGTGAACGGCACGCTGTCGCGTTTCGCCGACGGGTCGCAGCCCCTTGCCCCGTTCACGGCGCAGCGGGTGGATTATTCGCTGGCCCGGCTGGCGCATTACACCGCGACCGACCCGACGCATTTCCAGAACCATGTCCTCTTCACCAACTATCAGTTTTACGTCGACGAGTTCGAGGCCTATGCCCGCGCGGCGCTGGGCGACCGGGCCTCGGGCTACACCTCCTTCGTGGCGACCGGCAACCAGGAGATCACCACCCCCGACGGCGTGCTGCAGAGCTTCGCCAAGATGCCGCAGATGCCGACCTATCACCTGAAGCGCGCCGACGGGAACGGGATCACGCTGGTCAACATCGGCGTCGGCCCGTCGAACGCCAAGACGGCGACCGACCATATCGCCGTCCTGCGGCCGCATGCCTGGATGATGGTCGGGCATTGCGCCGGGCTGCGGAACACCCAGAAGCTGGGCGATTTCGTGCTGGCCCATGCCTATCTGCGCGAGGATCACGTGCTGGACGACGACCTGCCGGTCTGGGTGCCGATTCCGGCCCTGGCGGAAATCCAGATCGCGCTGGAAGATGCGGTCGAGGAAGTGACGCAGCTGGAAGGATACGAGCTGAAGCGGATCATGCGGACGGGGACGGTGGCGACGATCGACAACCGCAACTGGGAACTGCGCGACCAGTCCGGTCCGGTGCGCCGGCTGTCGCAGTCGCGCGCCGTGGCGCTGGACATGGAAAGCGCCACCATCGCCGCCAACGGATTCCGCTTCCGGGTGCCCTATGGCACGCTTCTCTGCGTGTCCGACAAGCCTCTGCATGGCGAGTTGAAGCTGCCCGGCATGGCAAGCGAGTTCTACCGCACCCAGGTAAGCCGCCACCTGCTGATCGGGGTCCGGGCGATGGAACGGCTGCGCGACATGCCGGTTGCGCGGATTCACAGCCGCAAGTTGCGCAGCTTCGAAGAGACCGCATTCCTGTGAATCTGGCGGAAAACCGGGCATAACCCGCCCGGCGCATCGTTCCGGGCTTGATTTCGGGCCGGAAACGGCGCTTTTGGGCGGTGGCCTCGCACTCGGGGGCGGGGCGGCGCGGAACCGCCTCGGAAAATCTGAACAACAAAGGGAACAGAAAATGTCCAAGCCGATGACCAAGACCCAGCTGGTGGCAGCCGTGGCCGAAGCGATGGGTTCCGACCGCAAGACCGCCGGTGCCGCGCTGGATGCCGTTGCCGCCGTCGTGGCCAAGGAAGTGGCCGCGGGTGGCGCGGTGACGCTGCCGGGTCTGGGCAAGGTGGTCTGCAAGGCCCGTCCCGAACGCCAGGTGCGCAACCCCGCGACCGGCGAGACGATGACCAAGCCCGCCGACAAGCAGGTGAAGTTCGCCATCGCCAAGGCGCTGAAGGATGTGGTGAACGGCTGACGCCGCCCGCGTGCAGGGTTTCGGGCCGCCTTCGGGCGGCCCATTTTCATTTCCGGGGGTATGGCAGAGGGCCAGACCAACGGGACGTTCGCCGGCGACCGGGCGTTCCGCCGGTGTCTCGGGCGGATGAACGCGAGGCATTGCCTCGCGCCGCCCGCGTGCACAGCGGTGCAACCGGAATCGGCGCAGCACGCAAACCCGAGAGGCCAGCGCCCGCCTGGGGGCGGGAGGGCGCGGGCCGGGCGCCAGGGCGCCCGGCCGGACCGGGGGCAACGTCAGGCTGTGGCGAAGGCGATGGCCTTCGCCATGGAAACCAGCAGAACCCGGATATCTAACCCCGTCAGGCGGCGATCTCGCGCCCGGCGGGGGCGAGAAGCCCCTCGGTCACCGCCGACAGCGCCAGCGCCGCCGCGCCATGTGCCCAGAGCAGGTCGCCCCAGGCGTGGATTTCGATCGGCGGACGCGGCCGGCCGGTGTTGATGACCAGCGCATCCATCTCGGCCAGCGTGTCGGCGGCGTAGAGATAGTCATACCGCATCCGCTCGCCCGAGAGGATGATCAGCTCCGGGTCGAAAAGGTTGATCACGTTCGACAGCCCCACCGCCAGGTAGCGCCCGGCGCGCCGGAAGATCGACTTGGCGGTGGCGTTGCCGGCCTTGGCGTGGTCGTAAAGGCTTTCCAGCAGGATGTTGATCGGCTGGCTTTCCTTGTGGCCCCAGTTCAGCGCCGTGGTCGCCTCGCGCGCCAGCGCATAGTCGGCGACATAGGCCTCAAGACAGCCGCGCTGGCCGCAGCGGCAAAGCGCGCCGTCAAGCTGCACCTTGGTATGGCCAAGCTCCATCCCCACCCGCTGCGCGCCGCGGTATAGCCGGTGGTTCATCACGAAGCCCATGCCAAGGCCATGCTCGATGGTGACGACCGCGAAGTCGGAAAGCTCGCGTCCCGCACCGAACCAGAGTTCGGCCAGCGCCACCAGGTTGGCATCGTTGTCGATTGCAACGGGCAGGCCCAGCCGGGCCGAGGCGGCGGTGGCAAGCGGCACCCCCCGGTCGTTCAGCACCGAGGACCAGAAGACCATTCCCTCGGCCACATCGACGAAACCGGGCACGCCGATGCCGACTGCGGAAAGCGCTGACTTGCCGATGCCGGCCTTGGCGCAGACCCGGGCCAGCAGCGCCTCGACCGCATCCAGCAGGTCGGCCAGCGCCATCGGGCCGGGGCGGCGGGGGATCACGTCGTCGGCGACCAGCCGGCCGGCGAAATCGACGACCACGGCGGTGTGTTCGCGGTCGGAAATCTTCATCCCGGCCACATGATGCGCGCCGGCCCGCACCCCCAGCGCAACGGCGGGCCGGCCGCGTCCGGCGCTTTCGGTGTCGCGCGGGGCGGCGGTCTCCTCGATCAGCCCGGCCTCGATCAGTTCCTGGGTGATGGTCGTCACGCTGGCGGGCGAGACGGCAAGCTCCCGGGCAAGGGTGACGCGCGGGATCAGGCCGGCGGCGCGGACGCGTTCGAACACCTGCTGGCGCAGCGGGCGCTGGCTTTCGGTCAGGGGCGGAATCAGCGGGCCGACGCCGCGGCGAACCTCGTCCCCGCCGTCACGATCCAGCCCGGCTTTCGGCACCTGCGGCACCATTTATTCGCCTCTCAAAGTAAAAACGGGCCAAATCTTGCGATCAAGCACGAAAATTGCTGCAAAGCAGCGATGAACCGCCATCATTCTAGGCTGTTCCGAGTTTGACGGGTTATTTTATTTTGACAACTGAAATTATTCAGGGCAGGTTTTCATCGTATCGGCGAATCTGCCGGACCGGCCTGGGAGGGCCGCATCGAACGGGAGGAAACCCATGCACAAGACATTTCTCGCCGCCATCGTGGCGGTGGCCGGCTTCTCGTCGGCGGCGCTTGCCGAAGGCCTGACCGTCGGCGTTTCGTGGTCGAACTTCCAGGAAGAGCGCTGGAAAACCGACGAGGCCGCGATCAAGGCGGCGCTGGAAGCCAGCGGCGACACCTACATTTCGGCCGACGCGCAGGGCTCGTCCGCCAAGCAGCTGACCGATGTCGAGGCGCTGATCGCGCAGGGCGCCAATGCGCTGATCATCCTTGCCATGGACAAGGACGCGATCGGCCCGGCCATCGACAAGGCCGCCGCCGAAGGCATCCCGGTCGTCGGCTATGACCGGCTGATCGAGGACCCGCGCGCCTTCTATCTGACCTTCGACAACAAGGGCGTGGGCCGCATCATCGCCGAGCATGTCGTGGCCGCAGCGCCGGAAGGCAAATATGCGATCATCAAGGGCGACCCGGGCGACCCGAACGCCGACTTCCTGCGCGAAGGCATGGAAGAGGTGATCGCCGGCCCGATCGCCGAGGGCAAGATCACCATCGTCGGCGAAACCTATACCGACGGCTGGAAGCCCGAGAATGCCCAGACCAACATGGAGCAGATCCTGACCGCGGCGAACAACGAGGTGGACGCGGTCCTGGCCGAGAATGACGGCATGGCCGGCGGCGTCATCGCCGCGCTTGCGGCGCAGGGCCTGACGGTTCCGGTCGGCGGGCAGGACGGCGACCTTGCGGCGCTGAACCGCGTGGCGCGCGGCTCTCAGGTCGTGTCGGTCTGGAAGGACAGCCGGCAGCTGGGCAAGGCGGCGGCGGAAATCGCCGTGGCGCTGGCCGGCGGCGCGGCGCTGGATGCGGTGCCGGGCGCGGTGAAATGGGCCGGCGGCGAGAAGGGCGTGGAGATGAGCGCCATCTTCCTCGAGCCGACCCCCATCACCAAGGACAACCTGAACGTGGTGATCGACGCGGGCCACATCACCAAGGAAGCCGCCTGCGAAGGTGCGGCCGCCGGCGTGGCCGCCTGCCAGTAACCTGACCAGGGACCCCGGCGCCCCCGACGGCGCCGGGGATTTCCGTTCCCGCCCCGGGCGTGCCGGGAACCCGATCGCATGCGCGGTCAGCGTGGCGAAAGCCGCCCCTTCCCCTCTGTGCCGGAAGCCATGACATGACAGATACACCTGCCGTTCCGCATCCCGCCAGCGAGCCCGGCCTTGGCCCGGTGCAGCGCTTCCTGCGGGCGACCGAAATCGACACGCGCCTCTTGGGCATGCTGAGCGCGATGCTGCTGATCTGGCTGGGGTTCCATCTCTACGGGGTGATCGTCAACGGCAACGGCGCCTTCCTGACCCCGCGCAATCTGTGGAACCTGTCGGTGCAGACGGCATCGGTGGGCATCATGGCCTGCGGCATGGTGCTGGTCATCATCACCCGGCACATCGATCTGTCGGTCGGATCGGTGCTGGGCTTCACCGCGATGATCATGGGGATCGTGCAGGTCTGGTGGCTGCCCGGCATCCTTGGGCTGGGCCATCCGATGATCGTGGTCATCACCTGCCTGATCGGCCTGATCCTTGGCACGGCGATCGGCGCGTTCCACGGCTGGCTGGTGGCCTACCGGCGCATCCCGGCCTTCATCGTCACGCTGGGCGGGCTGCTGGTCTGGCGCGGCATGGCCTTCCTTGTCGCCTCCGGCGTGACCATCTCGCCCGTCGACAGCACCTTCGCCCTTCTGGGCGGCGGGCCCTATGGCACGATCGGCGCCATCGGCAGCTGGATCGTCTGCGGCCTTGTCTGCGTGGCGGTCATCTGGATGCTGGTCTCGGGCCGCGCCGCGCGCAAGTCGCACGGCTTCCCGCTGCGGCCGATGTGGGCCGAGTATTTCCTTGCGGCGCTGGGCTGCGGTCTGGTGATCGCCGCGACGCTGGTCGTCAATTCCTATCCCTGGCCGATCGGCATCGTCCGCCAATATGCCGAGGCGAACGGGATCACCATCCCCGAGGGCGGGCTGTTCATCAGCCACGGCTTTGCCATTCCGCTCTTGATCCTGGCCTTCGTCGGCCTGGTGATGACGGTGGTCATGGGCCGCACCCGGTTTGGCCGCTATGTCTATGCCATCGGCGGCAATCCCGACGCGGCCGAACTGTCGGGGATCAACACCCGCTGGATGACGGTGAAAATCTTCGCCCTGATGGGCTTCCTGACCGGCCTTTCCGCCATCGTCGCCAGCGCGCGGCAGACCAGCGCCACCAACTCGCTGGGCCAGCTGGACGAGCTGTACGTGATCGCCGCCGCGGTGATCGGCGGCACCTCGCTGGCCGGGGGCGTGGGCACGATCTACGGCGCGATCATCGGCGCCTTCGTGATGCAGTCGCTGAAGTCGGGCATGGTGCTGATCGGCTTCGACGCCGCGATCCAGGACATCGTGGTCGGGGTGGTCCTCGTCCTCGCCGTCTATGTCGACATCCTTTACCGCAAGCGCGTGAAATAGGGGGCTGACCGATGACCGACCGTGGAACACCGCTTGTCGAAATGCGCGACATCTCGATTTCCTTCGGGGGGATCAAGGCCGTCGACCATGTGACCGTCGACCTATATCCGGGCGAAGTCGTCGGCCTTCTGGGCCACAACGGCGCGGGAAAGTCGACGCTGATCAAGTGCCTGTCGGGCGCCTACCGGCCCGACAGCGGCGACATCTTCATCAACGGCGAGAAGGCCGTGATCGAGAACCCGCGCGACGCGCGATCCTACAACATCGAGACGATCTACCAGACGCTGGCGCTGGCCGACAATCTTGATGCCGCATCGAACCTGTTCCTTGGCCGCGAGATCGTCGGCAAGGGCGGCTTCCTTGACGACACCCAGATGGAGGCCGAGACCCGCAAGATCATGGGCCGGCTGAACCCCAACTTCCGCAAGTTCAGCGTGCCGGTCAGCGCGCTTTCGGGCGGGCAGCGCCAGTCGGTCGCCATCGCGCGGGCGGTCTACTTCAACGCCAGGATACTGATCATGGACGAACCCACCGCCGCGCTGGGCCCGCACGAGACGCAGATGGTGGCCGAACTGATCCAGGAGCTGAAGGCCCAAGGGTTGGGCATCTTCCTAATCGAGCACGACATCCACAACGTGATGAAACTGTGCGACCGGGCGTCGGTGATGAAGAACGGCCAGCTGGTCGGCACGGTGAACGTGGACGAGGTCACCGACGACGACATCCTTGGCATGATCATCCTGGGCAAGAAGCCGGCGACGAAGGCCGCGTGACAGAGGGCAGAACGTGTATATCGGCCTTGATCTGGGCACGTCCGGCCTGAAGGGCGTGCTGATGGACGACCGCCAGGCGGTTGTCGCCGAGGCGACGGCGCCGCTGACGGTGCAGCGCCCGGCCGAGGGGCATAGCGAGCAGCGCCCCGCCGACTGGATCGCCGCGACGGAAACGGTGATGGACGCGCTGGCGGGGCACGGGCTGGCCGGGGTGCGCGGGATCGGCCTTTCCGGCCAGATGCATGGCGCGACGCTGCTGGATGCCAAGGACGAGGTGCTGCGCCCCTGCATCCTGTGGAACGACACCCGCAGCTTTGCCGAAGCCGCCGCACTGGACGGCGATCCGATGTTCCGGCGGCTGACCGGGAACATCGTCTTTCCGGGGTTCACCGCGCCCAAGCTGCTGTGGGTCGCCCGGCACGAACCGGCGATCCGCGACCGGGTGGCGCGGGTGCTGCTGCCGAAGGACTACCTGCGCCTCTGGCTGACGGGCGAGCATGTGGCCGAAATGTCCGACGCCGCCGGGACGGCCTGGCTGGACACCGGCCGGCGCGACTGGTCGGACGATCTTCTGGCGGCGACGGGCCTTGGCCGGGCAAACATGCCGCGGCTGGTCGAGGGGTCCGAACCCTCGGGCACGCTGCGCGCGGCGCTGGCCGGGCGCTGGGGTCTGCCGAAGGACGTGGTGGTCGCGGGTGGCGGCGGCGACAATGCTGCGGCGGGCGTCGGCGTCGGCGTGGTGCGCGCGGGCGAGGCCTTTGTCTCGCTTGGCACTTCGGGCGTTCTCTTCGCCGCGAATGACGGCTACCGGCCCGATCCCGATACCGCCGTCCACACCTTCTGCCACGCGCTGCCCGGCACCTGGCACCAGATGGGGGTGATCCTGGCCGCCACCGACGCGCTGAACTGGTATGCGCGGCTGGTGGGGGCGGATGCGGGCGCGCTGACCGACGAATTGGGCGGGCTGAAGCCGCCGGGACGGACGCTGTTCCTGCCCTACCTGGGCGGCGAGCGGACGCCCCTGAACAGCGCATCGGTCCGCGGCGCCTTCACCGGGCTGGAACATGCGACCGACCGGGCCGCCGCGACGCGGGCGGTGCTGGAAGGCGTGACCTTCGCCCTGCGCGATTGCCGCGATGCGCTGGCCGCCACCGGCACGCGGATCGGCAGCCTTCTGGCCGTGGGCGGCGGGTCACGCTCGGACTACTGGCTGAAGCTGATTGCCACCGCGCTGGACGTGCCGGTGGAACTGCCGGTGGCGGGCGATTTCGGCGGAGCCTTCGGCGCGGCGCGGCTGGCGCTGATGGCCGCGACCGGCGCTGGCGCCGAAGTGGCCACCCGCCCGGCGATTGCCCGCACGGTCGAACCCGACCGCGCGCTGATCCCCGCCTTCGACGCGGGCCACACCAGGTTCCGCGCCCATCAGGCCGCCATCAAGGACCTCTGACATGACCGACTTCTTCAAGGGAATCCCGCAGATCAGGTATGAGGGGCCGGACAGCGCGAACGAGTTCGCCTTCCGCCACTACGACCCGGACGAGGTGATCCTGGGCAAGCGGATGGAAGACCACCTGCGCTTTGCCGTGGCCTACTGGCACAGCTTCGCCTGGCCGGGGGGTGACCCGTTCGGCGGGCAGACGTTCCGCCGGCCGTGGTTCGGCGACGACATGGCGCTGGCCCGGCTGAAGGCCGACGTGGCCTTCGAGATGTTCGATATCCTTGGCGTGCCCTTCTACTGCTTCCACGACGCCGACGTGCGCCCCGAGGGCGCGAGTTTCGCCGAGTCGAAGCGGAACCTTGACGCGATCGTCGACTATCTGGCGGAAAAGCAGGCCAGCCACCGGACCCGGCTTCTCTGGGGCACGGCGAACATGTTCAGCCACCGGCGCTGGATGTCGGGCGCGGCGACCAACCCCGACCCGGACGTCTATGCCTATGCCGCGGCGACGGTGAAGGCGAACATGGACGCAACGCACCGGCTGGGCGGGCAGAACTACGTGCTCTGGGGCGGGCGCGAGGGGTATGAGACGCTGCTGAACACCGACCTCCGGGCCGAACGCCAGCACGCCGGGCGCTTCCTGCAGCAGGTGGTGGACTACAAGCACAAGATCGGCTTCAGGGGCGCGATCCTGATCGAGCCGAAGCCGCAGGAACCGTCGAAGCACCAGTATGATTATGACGTGGCGACGGTCTACGGCTTCCTGGTCGAGTTCGGGCTTGAGAAGGAGGTTCAGGTCAACATCGAGCAGGGCCACGCGATCCTGGCCGGCCATTCCTTCGAGCATGAGCTGGCGCTGGCGGCCGCGCTGGGCATCTTCGGGTCGATCGACATGAACCGGAACGACTATCAGTCGGGCTGGGACACCGACCAGTTCCCGAACAACCATGCGGAAAAGGCGCTGGCCTTCTACGAGGTGCTGAAGGCGGGCGGCTTCACCACCGGCGGCACCAATTTCGACGCCAAGATCCGCCGGCAGTCGCTGGACCCCGAAGACCTGATCCTAGCGCATGTCGGCGGCATGGACACCTGCGCCCGGGCGCTGAAATCGGCGGCGGCGCTGTTTGAAAACGGTGCGCTTGAGGCGGCGCGGAAGGACCGCTACGCCGGATGGGAGACGCCGGCGGCCAAGGCGATGCTGGCCGGCAGCCTTGACGCGGCGGCGGCCCGGGTGACGGCCGAGGCGATCGAGCCCGAGCCGAGATCGGGCCGGCAGGAGCGGCTGGAAAACCTGTGGAACCGTTACGTCTGACGCAAGACGCCGGGGGTTTCACACCCCCGGACCCCCGTGGGATATTTGGGAAGAGAAGAAGGGGGCAGGCGCCCCCGGCCTCAGCGCCGGGCGCGGCCCATCAGCCGGTAGAGACGCGCGCGGGATTCGAGTTCGGCGTTGATCGCGCCGCCGACGAGGATCGCCCAGACCGATAGGTAGAGCCAGGTCATCAGGATGATGACCGCGCCGATCGAGCCGTAGATGCGGTTGTAGCTGTTGAAATTCGAGAGATAGACCGAGAAGCCCATCGACACCCCGGCCCATGCGAGGGCGGCGAAGACCACGCCCACGGTGAACCAGCCGGCACGGGTGCGCCGCGGCACGTTGGGGCCGAAGTGATAGAGGATCGACAGGCAGGTCAGCACGAAAAGGAACATCACCGTCCAGGGCAGGACGCGGGTGACCAGCGCCTCGACCGGGCCGGCGTCGAGATAGCCCAGAAGGATGGGCACGATCACGGCGGTGGCCAGCGCCACCATCAGCGCGCCGATCAGCGCCGCCGTCATCAGGAAATCGACCGCCCAGCCCCAGAGGAGACCGCGCGGCCGCGCCCGGTGGACGACATCCAACCCCTGGATCAGCGCCGAGACGCCGGCGCGGGCCGAATAGAGCGCGATCACCAGCGACAGGATCGTGGCCCAGCCCAGCGTGCTGCGCGGCGCGGTCAGCAGCCCCATCACCTGTTCGTGGACAAGCCGCGCGGCATCAAGCGGCAGGAAGCGTTCCGCCATGACAAGATAGCCCTCGATCACCCCGGGGTCGGCGACCAGACCCCAGATCGCGACCACGGCGGCAAGGCCGGGAAAGACCGCGAACATCGCGTAGAAGGCGACGCCGGCGGCGACCAGCCCGAAATGCCCGTCGCCGACCCGCGTCCAGACCGCGACGAGGAAATGCCAGAAATGCCTAGCGAGACGCATCATGCCGCCAGCTTTCCAGAGCTTGCCCCCCGGCGCAACTTGAAGCCGGCCGCGGTGCGTGAAATCCTGCCGGCCAGAAGGAGAGACCGATGAGCTGGACCCCCGCCGAAGACCGCTATGACCGGATGATCTATCGCCGCTGCGGCGCGTCGGGGCTGCTGCTGCCCGCCATATCGCTGGGGCTGTGGCACAACTTCGGCCATGACACGCCGCATCAGGTGAAGCGCGACATCTGCCGCACCGCCTTTGATCACGGAATCACCCATTTCGACCTGGCGAACAACTATGGCCCGCCGCCCGGCAGCGCCGAGGAAGCCTTTGGCGACATCCTGCGCACGGATTTCGCCGGCTACCGGGACGAGCTGATCATCAGTTCCAAGGCCGGCTACCGGATGTGGGACGGGCCCTATGGCGAATGGGGCAGCCGCAAGTATCTGGTCGCCAGCTGCGACCAGAGCCTGAAGCGGCTGGGGCTGGACTATGTCGATATTTTCTATTCCCACCGCGTCGACCCCGACACGCCGCTTGAGGAAACCATGGCGGCGCTGGACCGGATCGTCCGGTCCGGCAAGGCGCTTTATGCCGGGATTTCCAGCTACAACAGCGCCCGCACGCGCGAGGCGGCGGCGATCCTGAAATCGCTGGGCACGCCCTGCGTCATCCACCAGCCCAGCTATTCGATCCTGAACCGCTGGGTCGAGACGGACGGGCTGAAGGAGACGCTGAAGGAACTGGGGATCGGGTCGATCGCCTTCACGCCGCTGGCGCAGGGGATACTGACCAGCAAGTATCTGAAGGGCATTCCCGAAGGCAGTCGCGCCGCGCAGGGCAAAAGCCTTGATCCGGCGACGATCACGCCCCGCGCGCTGGACGCGGTCCGCCGTCTGGGCGCGATTGCCACGGCGCGGGGTCAGACGCTGGCGCAGATGGCGCTGGCCTGGGTGCTGCGGGATGGCGGCATCACCACGGCGCTGATCGGGGCATCGCGACCGTCGCAGGTGGCGGATTGCGCCGGCGCGATCGGCAACCTGGCCTTCAGCCCGGCGGAACTGGCCGAGATCGACGCGATCGCCGAAGAGCCGGACATCAACCTCTGGGCGCAGTCGTCGGCGTCCTGAGGCGGGGTTCAGGCGGGGCGGGTCGCCGTGGTGACGTAGTTCACCGAAAGATCGCGGTCGGAAAGCCGCCAGCGCCATGAGACCGGGTTGAACACCATGCCCTTCCTGTCGACCGGGGTCAGCCCGGCGCGGCGGAGCAGATCGTAAAGCTCGTCCGGAGTGATGAACTTCTGCCAGTCGTGGGTGCCCTTCGGCAGCCAGCGCATCACCCATTCCGCCCCGACGATGGCAAGGGCAAAGCTTTTCGGGTTGCGGTTGAGGGTCGAGCAGACCATCAGCCCGCCGGGTTTCAGAAGCGCCCGGCAGGCCGCCAGATAGGCCGGCGGATCGGCCACATGCTCGATCACCTCCATGTTGAGGACCACGTCGAACGCCTCGCCCGCATCAGTCAGCGCCTCGGCCGTGGTGTGGCGGTAGTCGATGGTCAGGCCCATTTCCGCGGCATGAAGGCGCGCGACCGGGATATTCCCTTCCGCCGCATCGGCGCCGACGACATCTGCGCCCAGCCGCGCCATGGGTTCGCAGAGAAGCCCGCCGCCGCAGCCGATATCCAGAAGCCGCAGCCCGGCGAAGGGCAGGGGCGCGCGCAGGTCGCGGCCGAATTCGGCGGCGATCTGGCGGGTGATATAGTCCAGCCGGACCGGGTTCATCATGTGCAGCGGCCGGAACTTGCCCTCGGCATCCCACCATTCGGCGGCCATCGCCTGAAACTTGGCCACTTCGGCCGGATCGACACTTGCGGTTGGCTGCATCGCGCACCCCTTAGACTCTTCTTCCGGCCTGTATATAGTAAGCTGATGGACCACAGATCAGGCCAAAAGCGCGCAGTCGAGTTCCTTTATCCCGCGATCGACCCATTCGATCAGCGGATGATCGACGTCGGCGGCGGCCATCAGGTCTTTGTCGAACAATGCGGCAATCCCGACGGCGTGCCGGTCATCGTGTTCCACGGCGGACCAGGCGGCGGCTGCAGCCCGGCGATGCGGCGCTATTTCGACCCTTCGCATTACCGCGTGGTCCTCTTCGACCAGCGTGGCTGTGGCCGGTCGCGGCCCAATGCCTCGGTCACGGCGAATACCACCTGGGATCTGGTGGCCGATGTGGCGCGGATCAGGGCCGAACTGGGGATCGGCCGGTTCATCGCCTTTGGCGGCAGCTGGGGCGCGACGCTGGCGCTGGTGACCGCGATCAGCCATCCCGAGGCGGTGATCCACCTGGTCCTGCGCGGCGTCTTCCTGATGACGCGGTCTGAACTGGACTGGTTCTATGGCGGCGGGGCGGGCGCGTTCTTTCCCGACCTGTGGCAGCGCTTCCTCGCCCCGATCCCCGAGGACGAGCGGGGCGACCTGATCGCCGCCTATCACCGGCGCCTCTTCTCGGGCAACGTCGCCGAGGAAACGCGCCACGGCCGCATCTGGGCGCAGTGGGAAAACGCGCTGGCCTCGATCTACAACGACGGGGCGATCGGCGAAGGGCCGGCCGAATACGCGCGCGCCTTCGCGCGGCTGGAGAACCACTATTTCTTCAACGCCGGGTTTCTTGAGGCGGATGGCTGGATACTTGGGCAGCGCCACCGGATCGAACATGTCGGGGCGACCATCGTGCAGGGCCGGTATGACATGGTCTGCCCGCCGGTATCGGCCTGGAAACTGGCCGGAGGCTGGCGCAAGGCCCGGCTGGAGATGGTGGGCCTCGCCGGCCACGCGCTAAGCGAACCCGCGATCAGCGAGGCGCTGGTCAAGGCGATGGACGACCTGCGGGAATAGCCGCGGCGGCGGTGGCGCGGGATCAGCCCGGCGCGACGGCCAGCGTGGCCAGAACCTCGGCCTGGTGTTCGCCGAGTTTCGGCGATGGCCGGTCAAGCGACAGCGTGGCGCCGGAAAAGGTGATCGGGCTGCGCACGCCGGGCACGCCGCCCGGGGCGATCTGCATCCCGCGCGCCACGACCTGCGGGTCGGCGAAGACGGCGGCCATGTCGTTGATCGGCCCGGCGGGCACGCCCTCGGCCTCGCACGCGGCCAGAAGATCGGCCATCCTGCGGGTCTTCGTCGCCGCGGTCAGCAGCGCCGTCAGCCCGGCGCGCCGGGCGACACGGTCGGCATTCGTCAGGTAGTCCGGCGCGGTGGCAAGGCCGGGAAGGCCAAGGATGCCGCAAAGCTTGCGATACTGGCTGTCGTTGCCGGTGGCGATGATGACCCAGCCGTCGGCGCAGTCGAAGACGGCATAGGGCATCAGGTTCGGATGCGCATTGCCCATCTTCTGCGGCGCGGTGCCGGTGGCAAGGTAGTTCATCGCCTGGTTGGCCATGATCGCGGTGGCGACATCCATCAGCGCCATGTCGACATGCTGGCCGGCGCCGGTGCGGCCGCGCTGGATCAGCGCCGCAAGGATCGCGTTTGCGGCATAGATGCCGGTGAAGACATCGGTCACCGCGACGCCCACCTTCTGCGGCTGGCCATCGGGTTCGCCGGTCACGCTCATCAGCCCGGCCATGCCCTGGATGATGAAATCGTATCCGGCGCGCTGGGCATAGGGGCCGGTCTGGCCGAAGCCGGTGATCGAGCAGTAGATCAGCCGCGGGTTCACCGCCTGCAGCGCCGGCCAGTCCAGCCCGTATTTCGCCAGCCCGCCGACCTTGAAATTCTCGATCACCACATCCGCCCCGGCGACAAGGTGGCGCACCAGCGCCTGACCCGCCGGATCGCGGAAATCGCAGGTGACGCTTTTCTTGCCGCGGTTGCAGGAATGGAAATAGGCGGCACAGCTTTCGCCGTCGCGGGTGATGAAGGGCGGGCCCCAGCGGCGGGTATCGTCGCCTTCCGGGGCCTCGACCTTGATGACTTCGGCGCCAAGGTCGGCCAGCAACTGCCCGGCCCAGGGCCCGGCAAGGATGCGCGCCAGTTCAATGACGCGGATGCCTTCAAGCGGCGCCGACATTGAAGGAGGCATGGGGTTCAGCCGGCAAGCTTTTCTTCGATGATCGCCTTCAGATCCTCGAAGCTCATGTTCGGGTGCTTCTCGCCGTTGATGAACAGCGTCGGCGTGCCCTCGACGCCGTCGGCGGTCATGTTCTCTTCGAACCGGCGATACATCGCCTCGGCCATGGCGGCATCGTTCAGGCAGGCGTCAAGCTGGGTCTGGTCCAGCCCGGCGGCAAGGCCGATGTTGCGCAGGTTGCCGGCCACCACATTGCCGTCGGACGATCCGGCCCAGTCGGCCTGGGTTGCGAAGAGCACGTCGCTGATCCCGAAATAGCGCATGTCGCCGCCGCAGCGTGCCACCATCGCCGCCCAGAGGCCGTAGCGGTCGAAATAGACCTCGCGCAGGGTGAAATGGACCTTGCCGGTGTCGATGTATTCGGTCTTCAGCGACTTGAACACGGTTTCGTGGAAGTTCGCGCAATGCGGGCAGGTGTAGCTGGCGTATTCGATGATCTTCACCGGGGCGTTCGGATCGCCCAGCGAGTAATCCTTCACCTCGGTCGCCGCGGGGGTTTCGGTCGCGGTTTCCTGCGCCCAGACCGGCGTGGCGGCCAGTGCGGCGGCCGTCGAGATCAGGACGCGGCGGTTGATCGTGGTCATGGTCAGCCCTCTTCTGCCTTGCGGCGACTTAAGACATTTCGTGCCAGCCGTTCAAGGGCGGCCCGCAGATCGGGATTGCCCACGCCGGCGGCGGTTCTGGTGGCCCGTTCGGCAATGGCCGGATCGGCGGGCGGCGGCGCGACCGGCGCCTGCTGGAACTGCGCCTGCCCTTCGGCAAAGCCGAAGGCGGCCGTCTGCGTCAGCCGGATGCGCGAGACCGCGTTATAGCCATAGACGGCGTTCACCCGGTCGCGGATGCGGTCCTTCTGCATCTCGACCATGGGGGCGGATGCGCCCTGCACCAGCAGCGTCAGTTCCGCCCCCAGCCCGTCGCGGCTGTAGCCGACGCGGACCGGGCGGGTGACGCGGGCGATGTCCTCGCCCGCAACCTCGGCCCAGTGGGTGACAAGGCGGGCGACGGCGAAGCCCCGCGCCTCGCCCGCGACGCGGACCTGCGGGCCGACCAGCGCGAAGGCAGGTTCGAAGCCGCGCATGCGGTGCTGGCCCGAAGGGATGTGCGCCGGCGTCTTTGCCATCTGGTTCCTGCCCGTTTCGCCGCTATCTTACCGCAAGTCCGGGTTGCCGCCAGCCGCTCCCGGCCACGGGGGATAAAGATTGCGTGACGCGGGCGAAACCTTCAGCCAGGCGCTGCTGGCCTGGTATGACCGGCACGCGCGGGTGATGCCCTGGCGCGTCGGCCCGGCCGAGCGGGCAGCGGGGGCGCGGCCCGATCCCTATCGCGTCTGGCTGTCCGAGGTGATGCTGCAACAGACGACCGTGGCGGCGGTCAGGGACTATTTCCACCGCTTCACCGCCCGCTGGCCCGACGTGGCGGCGCTGGCCGCCGCCCGGGACGAGGAGGTGATGGCCGAATGGGCCGGCCTTGGCTATTACGCCCGCGCCCGCAACCTGCTCAAAAGCGCGCGCGCCGTGGCGGGGGCGGGCGGCTTTCCCGGCACGCGCGCCGGCCTTCTGGGCCTGCCGGGGATCGGCCCCTACACCGCATCGGCCATTGCCGCGATTGCCTGGGACGAAAGGGCGACGGTCGTCGACGGCAATGTCGAGCGGGTGATGGCGCGGCTTTTCCGCGTCGAGACGCCGCTGCCGGCCGCCAAGCCGGAACTGGTGGCGCTGGCCGAAAGCCTGACCCCGGCGGAACGGCCGGGCGACTATGCGCAGGCGGTGATGGACCTTGGCGCCACGATCTGCACCCCGCGGTCGCCGGCCTGCGGCATCTGCCCGGTCATCGCCCTTTGCCGCGCCCGGGCTGCGGGCGTGCAGGCAGACCTGCCGCGCAAGGCGCCGAAGGCAGAGCGGCCCCAGCGCCGGGGCACGGTCTGGGCCTTGCGGACACCTGCGGGATGGGTGCTGGAACGCCGGCCGGAACGCGGCCTTCTGGGCGGCATGTGGGGCCTGCCGGGCGACGGCTGGGATGGTGCCGGCGGCCCCGCACCGGCCGCGGCCGACTGGCAGGATGCGGGCGAGGTGCGCCATGTCTTCACCCATTTCAGCCTGGTGCTGCGGGTGATGGCGGCCGCGGGCGACCATGTGGCCCTGCGCGGCGCCGCGGTCCCCTTCGCCGATTTCGGCCGCCGCGACCTGCCCACCGTGATGCGCAAGGCCTTTGACCTTGCGGCAGCGGCGCTGGGGCCGCGTTGAAAGCCGGGGCCTTCCGGCGCTAGGATCGCGCCAAACGGAGACCCGGCATGGCGCAGATTTCCCCCGAGAGCATGGCAAGCCCGCGGCACGCGCTGCCGTTCTGGCTGTCGCTGGGCACCGTGCCGGTCGCCCTGCTGGGCATGTGGCTGGGCGGGGCTTGGGTGCTGCTGCTGCCCGCCTATTGCTGGGGCCTTTTTACCGCGCTGGATGCGGCGCTGGGGCTGAACAACGACAACGCCAGCCTGGAAACCGGCGACGCGCAGCTGCGCCTTTACCAGGTGCTGACGATCCTGTGGTTCCCGGTGCAACTCGCCGTGCTGTGCATTTTCCTGTGGTATGTGCCGCAAAGCGGCCTTGGCGCGACCGAGAAGATCGGCATGACCTTCGGCATCGGCGTGATGACCGGGACGATCGGCATCAACTATGCGCATGAACTGATGCATCAGAAGAACCGGCTGGAACGCTGGATGGGCGATCTTCTGCTGGCGACGGTGCTTTACAGCCATTTCCGCAGCGAACACCTGCGGGTGCATCACCTTTATGTCGGCACGCCGCGCGATGCGGTGACGGCGCGCTACAACGAAGGGTTCCATCGCTATTTCCCGCGCGTGCTGCGCGATTGCCCGCGGTCGGCCTTCCGGGCGGAACGGGCGATGCTGGCGCGCAGGGGCCTGCCGTGGTGGCACCGGTCGAACCCGTTCTGGCGCTACTGGGCGCTGCAGGGGGCGATGGTCCTGCTGGCGCTGGGTCTGGGCGGCTGGCAGGGGCTGGCGCTGTTTGCGGGGCAGGCTTTCGTCGCGATCTGGCAGCTGGAGCTGGTGAACTACGTCGAACACTACGGCCTGACGCGGCGGCATCTGGGCGATGGCAGGTATGAACACGCGCTGCCCCGGCATTCCTGGAACGCGGCGCATACCGCTACGAACTGGCTGCTGATCAACCTGCAGCGCCATTCCGACCACCACTACAAGCCCGACCGCCGCTTCCCCCTGCTGCAGAACTATGCCGAGGACGAGGCGCCGCAACTGCCCTACGGCTATCCGGTGATGGCGCTTTCGGCGATGGTGCCGCCTTTGTGGCGGCGCAACATGAACCCGCGGGTCAGGGCGTGGCGCAAACAGTTCTACCCCGATGTCACCGACTGGAAGCCCTACAACAAGGCGCTGAACCCGATGCCGAATGGCGCCCCGTGACGGAAAAAGCCCCGCCATGCGGACATGGCGGGGAAGGTGCGTTCCGGGCGGTCCGGAAACGCAGGCGTAAGAAAGACCCTTCCCGAAGGAAGGGTCAGTTCGGGCGAGTGGCCTCTGCCTCCAACTCGGCCCGGATTTGTTGGCGAAGGATGTCGATCGGGATCATCCGGCCGTCCCGCTTGAAGTGCCAGTAGGTCCAGCCGTTGCAGGAAGGCGCGCCTTCATAGGCGGCGCCGACCTGGTGGATCGAGCCGGTCATGTCCTTGCCCGCCAGCGTGCCGTCGGCGCGGACCTTGGCGACATGGCCGCGCGGGCCGGTCAGTTCCTCGCCCGGGCGCAGCATGCCGCGTTCGACCACCTGGCCGAAGGGCACCCGCGGTTCGGCGCGTTTCGACCCGGTGACTTCCAGGGCCGAGGCGTCGAACTTGCGGATGCGGGCGATGCGTTCGGCGGCGGCGCGGCGATAGCTTTCCTCGCGCTCGATTCCGATGAAATCGCGGCCCAGCATCTTGGCCACAGCGCCGGTGGTGCCGGTGCCGAAGAACGGGTCAAGCACCACGTCGCCGGGGTTCGTCGTCGCGACCAGGACGCGGTGCAGCAGCGCCTCGGGCTTCTGCGTCGGATGCGCCTTGTCGCCGTTTTCGTCCTTCAGCCGTTCATGGCCGGTGCAAAGCGGGATCACCCAGTCGGACCGCATCTGGATGCCGTCGTTCAGCGCCTTCAGCGCCTCGTAGTTGAAGGTGTATTTCGCGGCCTCGCCCCGGCTGGCCCAGATCAGGGTTTCATGGGCATTGGTCAGGCGCTTGCCCTTGAAGTTCGGCATCGGGTTCGACTTGCGCCAGACCACGTCGTTCAGCAGCCAGAAGCCCTGGTTCTGCAACTCGGCCCCAAGGCGGAATACGTTGTGGTAGCTGCCGATCACCCAGATCGCGCCGTTCGGCTTCAGGAGGCGCTTTGCGGCCCTGAGCCAGGCCCGGGTGAAATCGTCATAGGCGGCGAAGGACGAGAACTGGTCCCAGTGGTCGTCGACCGCATCGACGCGGGAATTGTCGGGACGGTGAAGTTCGCCCTTCAGTTGAAGGTTGTAGGGCGGGTCGGCGAAGATCAGGTCGATGCTGCCGGGGGGCAGGCTTTCCATCACGTCGATACAGTCGCCCGCAAGAATCTGGTTCAGCGGCAGGTTCTGGCCCGCGGCGCCCTGGCTTTTCGTCATCTTCTGCCTCTGTCCCGCCGGCATCTGGTGTGCCGATCTTGGGTCAAAGGATGAGTCAGCGGCGATTCGCCGTCAAATTCTTTTTTGAATCAAGAGGTTACAGATTATGCTTGGCACAATATCTTGTGGACGGGGCCGAAGGAACGCCTATGCGCGGGGGTGACCCCAAGATTTAGAAGCGCTGCCAGATGCGCCCTTGTCGGGTAGCCGGCGTTCACTTCCCAGCCGTAGCCGGGGTGCTGTTGCGCCAAATCCACCATGATCCGGTCGCGCGTCACCTTGGCCATGATCGAGGCCGCGGCGATGGAAAGGCAGCGCGCATCGCCCTTGACGATCGCCGTGGCGCCGCAGGTCAGGCCGCGCGGGATCAGGTTGCCGTCGATCAGCGCATGGCCGGGCGCCAGCGCGGCCACGGCGCGTTCCATCGCCAGATGGCTGGCGCGCAGGATGTTCAGCCGGTCGATCTCTTCCACGCTGGCATGGGCGACGGCGACGCGGGCGTTCTCGCACAGCCAGCCATGCAGGCGTTCGCGCGCCCGCGCCGTCAGCTTCTTGCTGTCGTTCAGGCCGGGCGGGATGCTTCCGGGATCAAGGATCACCGCCGCCGCGGTGACCGGGCCGGCAAGGGGGCCGCGACCTGCCTCGTCCACGCCGGCAACCGTGATGGCCCCGCGGGACAGCGCATCGGCTTCGAAGGCGAAATCCGGCGCGGTCACGCGGGCGCCCCGGGCACGGCGGGAAGGAAGCTGCCCTGCAGGGCGACGATCGTTTCGGCCAGCGCCCGCGCGGCGGCGACCGGGGGCTGGTCAAGCCGGCGGACAAGGAACCAGTGCCGTTCCACCGGCAGGCCCGGCGCATCCAGCGTGACCAGCGCACCGGAATGCAACTCATCCGCCACCGTGTGCAGCGACAGGAAGGCGATGCCAAGCCCGGCCATGACGGCCTGCTTGATCGTCTCGTTCGATCCCATCTCGACCAGGTCGAAGGGTGCGCCGTCGCCGATCCGGTCAAGATAGCGCGTCATCAGGATGCGCGTGCCCGACCCCTGTTCGCGCGAAAGGAAGGTCTCGGCGGCAAGGTCGGCGGCGGAAAGTGCGGCCTGCCCGGCAAGCGGGTGGTCAGGTGCGGCAACGATGGCATGCGGATGCGGGCCGATCGGCCGCGCCTCGACCGGCGGGCTGCGGGGCGGGCGGCCCATGATCACAAGGTCGAAGCGCATCCTGTCGATGTCGGACAGGATTTCCTCGCGGTTGCCGACCTCAAGCGCGATGTCGATGGCCGGGTGGCGCGCGCGGAGAAGTTTCACCAGCCGCGGCGCGAAATACTTGGCGGTGGAGACGACGCCAAGGACGACGCGGCCCTCGTGCCCGGCCTTCAGCGCGGCGATGCGGCGGGCGGCCTGCGACAAAGCGACGTCGATCCGCGCGGCGGCATCAAGCAGCGTCTGGCCGGCCGGCGTGGGGCCGCTGCCGGGGCCTTCACCGGGGCGATACAGCAGCGGCAGGCCGAAGGCATCCTCCAAACCCTTGATCTGGCTGTGAATCGCCGGCGTCGTCAGCCCAAGGTCGCGCCCGGCGGCGGCCATCGTTCCCAGCCGCGCCACCGCGGAAAGCGCACGCAACTGGCGAAGCGAGACGGTTTCTTCGGCGGGCATTCAAAATCCCTGAATGGACTGTCACGATTATTAAATTTCCTGACAGCCGCCGGCAAGCCAGAAATTCCCCGACGCCTGCGACTGGAGGGAGGCCATGACCAGCGACCCCGAGATCATGCCCCTGACGCATGTGCCGCCGGCCATGGCCCGGCTTGCGCAGGAGATTGCCGGCGCGGCGGTCGGACTGGCCGCGATCATCGCCCGGAACGGCATTGACCACCGGCTTGGCGCCGATGCCGGGACCAACCCCGATGGCGACACGCAGAAGGCGCTGGACGTTCTGGCCGACGATCTGTTCCTGACCGCCGCCCGCCGCGCCGGGGCGCGCCACTATGCCAGCGAGGAACAGGATCACCCGATCGACCTGTGCGAGGACGGCGCCTGGGCGCTGGCGATTGATCCGCTGGACGGCTCGTCGAACATCGACACCAACGTGTCGGTGGGCACGATCTTCGCGGTCTATCCTGCCGCCGAAACGCCCGAGGCCAGCTTCCTGCGCCCGGTCAGGGAACAGGCGGCGGCGGGCTATGTGATCTACGGGCCGCAGGTGGCGCTGCTCTTGACCTTCGGCCATGGCGTCCAGCGCTATGTGCTGGACCCGGCCGCCGGGCGGTTCGTGCTGGTTGAAACGCAGGTGGCGATCCCGGTCGAATCGTCGGAATTCGCCGTCAACGCATCAAACTACCGGCACTGGGCACGGCCGGTGCGGGCCTATGTCGACGATTGCGTGGCCGGCGCGGAAGGGCCGCGGGGCACGAACTTCAACATGCGCTGGATCGCCAGCCTGGTGGCCGAGGCGCACCGCATCTTTGCCCGCGGCGGCGTGTTCCTTTACCCGGCCGACGCCCGCAAGGGCTATGAACGCGGCCGCCTGCGGCTGGTCTACGAATGCGCGCCCATCGCGATGCTGTGCCAGCAGGCCGGCGGCGGCGCGACCGACGGCACCGATCCGATCCTGTCGCTCAGGGCCGAAAGCCTGCACCAGCGCACGCCCTTCGTCTTCGGCAGCCTGTCGATGACCGCCCGCATCGCCGCCTACCATGACATGCCCGAGGTCGAGTCTGCCCTGTTCGGCAAGCGCGGCCTGTTCAGGAGCTGAGAATGAGCAAGAAGCATCCGATCATCTCGGTCACCGGATCGTCCGGCGCGGGCACCTCGACGGTGAAGCACACGTTCGACCAGATTTTCCGCCGCGAGGGCATCACCGCCGTCTCGATCGAGGGCGACGCGTTCCACCGGTTCAACCGCGCCGACATGAAGGCGGAACTGGACCGGCGCGTGGCCGAGGGGGACATGACCTTTTCCCACTTCAGCTACGAGGCGAACGAACTGGAAGAGCTGGAACGGGTGTTCCGCGACTATGGCCAGACCGGCAAGGGCCGCACCCGCACCTATGTGCATGACGAGGGCGAGGCGGCAAGGACCGGCGTCGCGCCCGGCAACTTCACCGCCTGGGCGCCCTTTGCCGAGGGGTCCGACCTCCTGTTCTACGAAGGGCTGCATGGGTCGGTGGTGAACGATCGGGTGAATCTTGCGGCGCTGGCCGACCTGAAGGTCGGCGTGGTGCCGGTCATCAACCTGGAATGGATACAGAAAATCCACCGCGACCGGGCGCATCGCGGCTATTCGACCGAGGCGGTGACCGACACGATCCTGCGCCGGATGAACGCCTATGTGCATTGCATCTGCCCGCAGTTCACCGCGACCGACATCAACTTCCAGCGCGTGCCGGTGGTCGATACCTCGAACCCGTTCATCGCCCGCTGGATTCCGACGCCGGACGAAAGCCTGGTGGTGATCCGCTTCCGGAATCCGCGCGGCATCGACTTCCCCTATCTGGTCTCGATGATCGCCGGATCGTGGATGAGCCGGGCGAATTCCATCGTGATCCCCGGCAACAAGCAGGACCTGGCGATGCAGCTGATCCTGACGCCGCTGATCGAACGCCTGATCCGTGACAGCAAGCGCGCCTGAGGGGGTGGAATGAACGTTCAATCGCAGACGGTGACCGAACGCGACATGGCCAATGCGATCCGCGCGCTGGCGATGGATGCGGTCGAGAAGGCAAGCTCGGGCCATCCGGGCATGCCGATGGGCATGGCCGACGTGGCGGCGGTGCTGTTCAACCGGTTCGTCACGCTGGACCCGGCCGCGCCGAAATGGCCCGACCGCGACAGGTTCGTGCTGTCCGCCGGCCACGGGTCGATGCTGCTTTATGCGGTCAATCACCTCATGGGCTATGCCGACATGCCGATGGCCGAACTGGAACGGTTCCGCCAGCTGGGCGCCCGCACGGCGGGCCACCCGGAATACGGCCATGCCGATGGCGTCGAGGTGACGACCGGCCCCTTGGGGCAGGGCATCGCCACGGCGGTGGGCATGGCGCTGGCGGAAAGGATGGCGGCGGCGCGGTTTCCCGGCCTGGTGGACCACTGGACCTGGGTCATTGCCGGCGATGGCTGCCTGATGGAAGGCATCAGCCACGAGGCGATTGATCTGGCCGGGCACCTGAGGCTGGGCCGCCTTGTGGTGCTTTGGGACGACAACCGCATCACCATCGACGGGGCGACCGCGCTTGCCACCTCGACCGACCAGAAGGCGCGGTTCGCGGCGGCGGGCTGGCATGTGGCCGATTGCGACGCGCATGATGCCGAAGCGATTGCCGCCGCGCTGGCCGCCGCCAAGGCCGATCCGCGCCCGTCGCTGGTCGCCTGCCGGTCCGTCATCGGCTATGGCGCGCCGACGAAGCAGGGCGGCCACGATGTCCATGGCGCACCCCTGGGCGCGGCCGAGATTGCCGCCGCCCGCGCGCATCTGGGCTGGACGGCGAAACCCTTCGAGGTTCCCGAACCTGTCCGCGCGGCCTGGGCCCGGATTGCCGCGCGCGGGGCCGCCGCCCGCGCCGCCTGGGAAACACGTCTTGCCGCTTCGCCCGCGCGCACGGCTTTCGTTGCGGCGCAGGCGGCGGATGCGTCGCCCCTGGCGGCGCCGATGATGGCGTTGAAGGCGCGGCTTCTGGCCGAGCGGCCCAGGATCGCCACCCGCAAGGCCAGCGAGACGGCGCTGCAGGTGGTGGCCGACACGCTGCCATTCGTGGTGGGGGGATCGGGCGACCTGACCGGATCGAACCTGACCCGCGCCAGGGGGCAGGCCGCCGTGACGCCGGACGATCCTTCGGGAAGCTACATCCACTATGGCATCCGCGAGCATGGCATGGCGGCGGCGATGAACGGGATCGCGCTGCATGGCGGGTTCCGCGCCTATGGCGGCACGTTCCTGGCCTTTGCCGATTTCTGCCGCCCGGCGATCCGGCTGGCCGCGCTGATGGGCGTGCCGGTGACCTATGTGATGACGCATGATTCGATCGGTCTGGGCGAGGACGGGCCGACCCACCAGCCGGTCGAGACGCTGGCCAGCCTGCGGGCGATGCCGAACCTGACGGTGATCCGCCCCTGCGACGCGGTCGAGACGGCCGAGGCCTGGGAAATCGCGCTGGCGTCGGCGGCCACGCCGGTGCTGCTGGCGCTGTCGCGGCAGAACCTGCCCACGGTCCGCAGCATGGCGGATGTGAACATGACGGCGCGGGGGGCCTATCTCTTGCGCGATGTGGAAGATCGTCAGGTGACGCTGGTCGCCACCGGCTCCGAGGTGGAGATCGCGCTGGCCGCGGCGGGGGTGCTGGCGGCGGAAGGCATCCGCGCCGCCGTCGTCTCGGCCCCGTCGTTCGAACTTTTCGCGGCGCAGTCCGGCGACTATCGCCGGGCCGTGCTGGGCACCGCGCCGCGGGTGGGGGTCGAGGCGGCGATCCGGCAGGGATGGGATGCCGTCCTCAGGCCGGAGGATGCCTTCATCGGCATGACGGGCTTTGGCGCCTCGGCGCCGGCGCCGGCGCTATATGCGCATTTCGGCATAACCAGCGAGGCCGTCGCAGATGCGGCCCGCAGACTGACACGATAGACGCAAGAGGCTGAAAAGACTGTGGAAACTGCCAGAAACGGCTTTGGCCGCATTGGAACGGACATGCGCCCCGCCATCGTGAAGCCGGCGCGGGCCGAAGGTCAGGCGGACCCGGGCTTTGCAGCGGGACGTGCCGGGGGCGCTGTCCCCGGACCCCCGGGATATCTGGGAACGGAGGAAAGGGAAGCGGAATGGCACTGATCACCTTGCGGCAATTGCTGGACCACGCGGCCGAGCGTGGATACGGCGTGCCGGCCTTCAACATCAACAACATGGAACAGGGCCTGGCGATCCTGCGGGCGGCCGAGGCCTGCGATGCGCCGGTGATCCTGCAGGCGAGCCGCGGCGCGCGGTCCTATGCCGGCGACATCATGCTGCGGCACATGGTGCAGGCCCTGGCCGAGATGCATCCGGGCATTCCGATCTGCCTGCATCAGGACCACGGCAACAACGAGGCGACCTGCCTGTCGGCGATCCGCCACGGCTTCACCAGCGTGATGATGGACGGCAGCCTGCTGGCGGACATGAAGACCCCGGCACCCTATGACTACAACGTGGCGATCACCGCCTGCGTCGCCGCTGCGGCGCATTGGGTGGGGGCGTCGGTCGAGGGCGAGCTGGGGGTTCTGGGGTCGCTGGAGACCGGCGAGGCCGGGGCCGAGGACGGATCGGGCGCCGAGGGCAGGCTGGACGAAAGCCAGCTGCTGACCGACCCGGATCAGGCGGCGGATTTCGTGGCGCGGACCGGCGTCGATGCGCTGGCCATCGCCTGCGGCACCAGCCACGGCGCCTACAAGTTCTCCCGCAAGCCCGATGGCGACATCCTGGCGATGCGGGTGATCGAGGCGATCCACGCGAGGATCCCGGACACGCATCTGGTGATGCACGGGTCCAGTTCGGTGCCGCAGCACCTGCAGGATCTGATCAATGAAAGCGGCGGTCAGATGCCGCAGACCTGGGGCGTGCCGCTGGACGAGATCGTCCGCGGCATCCGCCACGGCGTTCGCAAGGTGAACATCGACACCGATTGCCGGATGGCGATCACCGGGCAGTTCCGCAGGGTCGCCAAGGCCAGCCCGGCCGAGTTCGACCCGCGCAAGTTCCTGATCCCGGCGATGAAGGAGATGGAGGCGCTGGTGCGCGAACGGTTCGAGGCTTTCGGCACCGCCGGGCAGGCCGGGCGCATCCGGGTGATCGCGCTCGACGACATGGCGAAGCGCTACGCGAGTGGCGCCCTTTCAACCGCGGCCGCGGCCGCCAGGGCTGCATGAGGAGGACGATCCATGGCTGACGGAGACAGCAGGACCCAGATCACCGACAAGAAGGAACGCTACAAGGCCGGCGTCCTGAAATACGCCCAGATGGGATACTGGGACGGCGACTATGTGCCGAAGGACACCGATCTGCTGGCGCTCTTCCGCATCACCCCGCAAGAGGGCGTGGACCCGGTCGAGGCGGCGGCGGCCGTGGCGGGCGAAAGCAGCACCGCGACCTGGACCGTGGTCTGGACCGACCGGCTGACGGCCTGCGACCAGTATCGCGCCAAGGCCTACAGGGTCGAACCCGTGCCGAACAACCCGGGCCAGTATTTCTGCTATGTCGCCTATGACCTGATCCTGTTCGAGGAAGGCAGTATCGCCAACCTGACCGCCTCGATCATCGGCAATGTGTTTTCGTTCAAGCCTTTGAAGGCCGCGCGGCTTGAGGACATGCGCCTGCCCGTCGCCTATGTGAAGACCTTCAAGGGGCCGCCCACCGGCCTGGTCGTCGAACGCGAGCGGCTGGACAAGTTCGGCCGCGCGCTGCTGGGCGCCACCACCAAGCCCAAGCTGGGCCTGTCGGGCAAGAACTATGGCCGCGTCGTCTATGAGGGGCTGAAGGGCGGCCTCGATTTCATGAAGGACGACGAGAACATCAACAGCCAGCCCTTCATGCACTGGCGCGACCGGTTCCTCTACGTGATGGAGGCGGTGAACAAGGCCTCGGCCGAGACGGGCGAGGTCAAGGGCAGCTACCTGAACATCACCGCCGGCACGATGGAGGAAATGTATCGCCGGGCCGAGTTTGCCAAGGAACTGGGGTCGGTCATCGTGATGATCGACCTGGTGATCGGCTATACCGCCATCCAGTCGATTTCCGAATGGGCACGCGCGAACGACATGATCCTGCACCTGCACCGGGCGGGCCATGGCACCTATACCCGGCAGAAGAACCATGGCGTCTCGTTCCGGGTGATCGCGAAATGGATGCGGCTTGCGGGGGTGGACCATATCCACGCCGGCACCGCCGTGGGCAAGCTTGAGGGCGACCCGCTGACGGTGCAGGGCTATTACAACGTCTGCCGCGAAGCCCATAACGCCGTCGACCTGCCGCGGGGCCTGTATTTCGAACAGGACTGGGCCGACATCCGCAAGGTGATGCCGGTCGCGTCGGGCGGCATCCATGCCGGCCAGATGCATCAGTTGCTGGACCTGTTCGGCGACGACGTGGTGCTGCAGTTCGGCGGCGGCACGATCGGGCATCCGATGGGCATCCAGGCCGGGGCGACGGCGAACCGCGTGGCGCTTGAGGCGATGACGCTCGCCCGGAACGAGGGGCGCGACATCGCGACGGAAGGGCCGGAAATCCTGCGGGCGGCGGCGAAGTGGTGCAAGCCGCTGGAGGCCGCGCTGGATACCTGGGGCAACATTTCCTTCAACTACACCCCCACCGATACTTCGGACTATGTGCCGCAAGTCTCGGCCAGCATGTAACGGAGAGAGGACGATGCGTATCACCCAGGGCTGCTTTTCCTTCCTGCCCGACCTGACCGACGACCAGATCACCGCGCAGGTCGAATACTGCCTGTCGAAAGGATGGGCGATCGGGATCGAATACACCGACGATCCGCATCCCCGGAACACCTTCTGGGAGATGTGGGGCAACCCGATGTTCGACCTGAGGGATGCGAAGGGCGTGATGATGGAACTGGCCGATTGCCGCAAGGTGAACGGCGGTTCGTATATCCGCTTCAACGCCTTCGACAGCACGCGGGGATTCGAAACCGTGGTCATGAGCTTCATCGTCAACCGCCCCAAGGCCGAGCCGGCGATCAGGCTGACCCGGACCGAGGGGGCGGGGCGAAGCCTGCGCTACAGCCACGAGGTCGTGCGCTGACGGCCGCGACCGGGGGGTTCGCGCCCCCCGGTCCCCCGCGGGATATTTCTTGAACGGAAGAACAGGGCAGGGGCAATGGGCGAGACGGTCGATCTGCGGGCAGAGTTCGAGGAAAGCGGCGTGCGCGCCGTGCTGGAAGAGCTGGATTCCGAGATGGTGGGGCTGGCCCCGGTCAAGGCGCGCATCCGCGAGACGGCGGCGCTGCTGCTGGTCGACAGGGCGCGCCGCCGCTTGGGCATGGCGGTCGAGACGCCGACGCTGCACATGTCCTTCACCGGCAATCCGGGCACCGGCAAGACCACGGTCGCGCTGAAGATGGCGGGGCTGCTGCATCGCCTTGGCTATGTGCGCAAGGGGCATCTGGTTTCGGTCACGCGCGACGATCTGGTGGGGCAATACATCGGCCACACCGCGCCCAAGACCAAGGAGGTGCTGAAGAAGGCGATGGGCGGCGTTCTCTTCATCGACGAGGCCTATTACCTGTGGAAGCCCGACAACGAACGCGACTATGGCGCCGAGGCGATCGAGATCCTGTTGCAGGTGATGGAGAACAACCGCGACGACCTGGTGGTGATCCTGGCGGGCTATGCCGGGCGGATGGACGAATTCTTTCGCGCCAACCCCGGTTTCCGCAGCCGGATTGCCCATCATATCGAGTTTCCCGACTATACCGATGAAGAACTGGTCCGCATTGCCGAGGGGATGCTGGACGGGCAGAACTACCGCTTCTCGGCTGCGGCGAAGGCCGCCATGGCGCAATATGTGACGGCGCGGCGGGGGCAGCCGCATTTTGCCAATGCGCGGTCTGTCCGCAACGCGCTGGACCGGGCGCGGCTGCGCGCCGCGAACCGGCTGTTTCAGGCCACTGGCCCTGTCGACGTGGACGCGCTATCGACCATCGAGGAAGTGGACCTCCGCGCGAGCCGTGTCTTTGCGGGCGGGCTGGCGCATGAACGAAAGGCTGCAGAATGACGTTTGACCGCAGGATCAGGATCGCCCCGTCGATCCTTTCCGCCGATTTCGCCGATTTCGGGCGCGAGATCAGGGCGATCGAGGATCAGGGCGCCGACTGGGTGCATGTCGACGTGATGGACGGGCATTTCGTGCCGAACCTGACCTTCGGCCCGCCGGCGGTGGCGGCCTTCCGCCGGCATGTGAAGACGGTGATGGACGTGCATCTGATGATCGCGCCGGTCGATCCCTATATCGACGCCTTCGCCAAGGCCGGGGCCGACATCCTGACGGCGCATGTCGAGGCCGGGCCGCATGTCCACCGCACCCTGCAGGCGATCCGCGGCGCGGGGATGAAGGCGGGCGTGGCGCTGAACCCCGGCACGCCGGCCGATGCGGTGGAGCATCTGCTGGACCTCGCCGACCTCGTCTGCGTGATGACGGTGAACCCCGGCTTCGGCGGGCAGAAATACCTCGACATGACGGCGAAGGTGCGCCGCCTGCGGGCGATGATCGGCGACCGGCCGGTGCATATCGAGATCGACGGCGGCATGGACCCGGCGACGGCGCCGGCGATGGTGGCGGCGGGTGCGGATGTGCTGGTCGCGGGATCGGCGGTGTTCAGGGGCGGGTCGGTCGACAACCCGGAGGTCTATGGCGCGAACATCCGCGCGATCCGGGCGGCGGCGGAAGGGGCGGCCTGAGGGGCGCGGGGGGCAAAGCCGGATGATCGTGATCTTCGACCTTGACGGAACGCTGATCGATTCCGCGCCCGACATCAGGGCCGCGGTCAACCGGATGCTGGCGGACGAGGGGCAGGCGCCGCTGGACCTGCCGACGGTCATCGGTTTCATCGGCAACGGCCTGCCCAGGCTGGTAGAGCGGGCGATGGCGGCCCGGGGTCTGGATGTGTCGCGCCACATGGCGCTGACCCGGATCACTCTGGATTTCTACAACGCCGTCTCGCCGGCGCTGACCCGGACCTATCCCGGCGTGCCGCAGGCGCTGGAATCCTTGCGGGCCGCGGGGCACCGGCTGGCGCTTTGCACCAACAAGCCCGAGGCGCCGGCCCGGGCGATCCTTGCCGACATGGGCATCGCCCGGCATTTCGCGGTGGTCGTCGGCGGCGACACGCTGCCGGTGACCAAGCCGGACCCGGCGCCGGCACTGGAATGCCTGCGCGCCCTGGGTGGCGGCGCGGCCGCCTATGTCGGCGACAGCGGGGTGGATGCCGAAACGGCGCGGGCGGCGGGCCTGCCGTTCCTGCTGTTCACCGAAGGTTACCGGAAGGAACCGGTCGCGGCGCTGCCGCACGCATCCGCCTTCGACGATTTCGCGCTTCTGCCGGCGCTGGTCGAGGCGCTGGCCGGCGTGCGCGCGTGACGCTGGCGGCGCTGATCTTCGACGTGGACGGCACCCTTGCCGAGACCGAAGAGGCGCATCGCCGCGCGTTCAACCAGGTGTTTGCGGCGCGCGGGCTGGACTGGCACTGGACGGTCGAAGACTACCGGCGGCTTCTGCAGACGACCGGCGGCAAGGAACGGATGGCGGCCTTTCGCGCCGAACGGGGCGGCGAAGGACCCGATGACGCGGCGACTGCCGACCTGCACCGGGAAAAGACCGCGCGCTATGCCGCCATCCTTGCCGAAGGCGGGCTTGCCGCCCGGCCCGGGGTCGGGCCGCTGATCAGGGCGGCGCGCCGGGCCGGCATGAGGCTGGCGGTTGCCACCACCACCAGCCCGGCGAATGTCGAGGCGCTGTGCCGGTGCCTCTGGCGCCGGGCCGCGACCGAAATGTTCGATGTCATCGCCGCCGGTGACGAGGTGGCCGCCAAGAAGCCCGCGCCCGATGTCTATCTTCTGGCGCTTGGCCGGCTGCGGGTGGCGCCCTCGGCCTGTGTTGCCGTCGAGGACAGCCGGAACGGTGTGCTTGCGGCGCGGCGGGCCGGGCTTCCGGTCGTGGCGACGCCGTCGATCTATTCGGCGGGCGAGGATATGTCCGACGCGGCGATCGTGCTGCCGGACCTGTCTTCCCTTACCCTGAAGCGGGCGGCGGCGCTGCTTCCGGCCTGATCACGGGCCGGATGGTCCGGTGGCGATCTTCCGCCGCATGCCGCGGCTGCGGGATGGCGCTTGCCATGCGTCATCCCAAATACCACAAATCAGTTTCGGTCCGCGCCGGCCGGCCGTGCCCTGCGGGGCCGCCGCCTGCTGCCGGGCAACCCGGGGAGAGATCGTAGATGCCTTTTTCCGAGATCGACCCGGTGGTGCCTGCCCGGCGGTCGTTTGGTCGATCGGTGTTCCGCTGGGTCGGGCGCCACCTGCTGAAACCCCACACGCCGGCGTTTCAGGCGGCGTTCGTCGTGGTGGCCTGCGTCGCCGCAACCGCGGCGCGCCTTGCGCTTGACCCGTATCTGCCGCCGGGCTTTCCCTATCTGACCTATTTCCCGGCGGTCCTGGTCACGCTGATCGGTGCGGGCACCCGCGCGGGGATTGCCGTCGCGGTGATCTGCGGGATCGTCGCCTGGTATCTCTTCCTGCCGCCGGACATCGGCTTCGGTCTGGGCGGGGAAACCTTCATCGCGCTCTTCTTCTATGTGCTGATCACCGGCGCCGAGATTTTCTTCGCCGCGGCAACGGCTTCGGCGCTCCGGGCGCTGGACGTGGCGCGGCGGCGGCAGGCCGACCTTGCGCTGTCGCGCGAACTGATGTTCAGCGAATTGCAGCATCGCGTATCAAACAACCTGGCGACCGTGGCGGCATTGCTGAGGATGCAGGCCGGGCGGTCGGACGAACCCGAGGTGAAGAAGGCGCTGGGTGCTGCGCAGCAGCGGTTGCAGACGGTTGCCCGGCTGCAGCGCAGCCTGCATTCGCCCGATCTGCAGGACATCGAGGCCGGCAGCTTTCTCGAACGGCTGGCGCAGGACACGCTGGATGCGGCGCATCTGGACCAGCGGCCGGACATCGCGATCAGCGCCGATCCGCTTCGGCTTGGCCGCGACCAGGCGGTGCCGCTTGGCCTGCTTGCGAGCGAGTTGCTGATGAACGCGGTCGAACATGGCCGGCCGGCCGACGGCGCGGCGCGGATCAGCCTGTCGCTGCAGGTTGCGCCCGATACCGGCGAAGGGACCACGGTCACGCTGGGGGTGCAGGACAATGGCCCGGGTCTTCGCGAAGGCTTCGATGCAGGCGCGTCCACCAGCCTTGGCCTGTCGATCGCCCGGCAGTTCGCCCAGCAGCTTGGCGGCACGCTGACGATGGAGAACGGCCCGGGCGGCGGAACCCTGTCGCGGCTGAGCTTTCCGGCCGCCTAACCCCTGGCCGCCCGGCGGGGCCGGGGCTTGCGGCGGGCGGCGGGCAGGGCGACGGGCGGTTCGTCGCGGAAGGCCTGGGCCAGCGCCTCGTCCATGGTGAAGACGCAGAAATCGGCGCCGCTGGCCAGAATCTCCTCGCGCGTTTCCGCGGCGGGCGGGCCAAGCGGCATGCCGGGCTGCAGGTCGGCCGGGGCCTGCCAGATCACCGCGCCGACGCGCATCGACGGATTTGCCCGCTTGATGCGCCTGATCTGCAGGATCGAACCGCGGGGCGGCGCGGGATCAAGGAAGCTGAGGATGGCGCAGGCGGCATCTGCGCCCGCGACCGCATCGAAACGGTCGGGCAAGAGGTCGCTGCGCGAAAGGACTGTCACCTCGGCGCCTTCGGCGCGTGCCGCCTGGGCGAACATCCGGGCGGCGGCGTCGTCGAGCGCGGACCGCCCCCCGATCGAGAGGATGCGGAAGCCCGCGCCCGACGGCGCCTCTTCCTCGTCGGCGGCCTCTTCGATTTCCTCGGCGACAAGGGGTTCCAGCTCGTCAAGGAAGCGCTGGGCGGCATCGGCAAGAACCGCCTCGCGGTCGGCGGTCACGCTGCCGCGCGCCTGGTCGGCATGCGCCAAGAGAAGCGCCGGCACGCCGGTCGTCGCGTGGTAGTCGGCGACCCAGGCGGCATCAAGCTCTGCCCCGGCGCGGAAGGTGCTTTCGGTGACATCGCCGACCAGCAGCCTCTGGTACAGCCGGGAATGCGCGGCGAGCACCGGCCGGTCGCCGAAGAGGATGTCGAACAGCGCGAATTGCGGGATGTGCCGGCCCAGCACCACAAGGCAGACGGTCAGCGGCGTTGACAGGATCAGCCCGAGCGGCCCCCAGATCCAGGTCCAGAAGATCGCCGAGACGATGATGGCAAGCGGCGTCACCCCGGTGCGCGACCCGTAAAGCCAGGGTTCGATCAGGTTCGAGGTCAGCAGTTCGACCGCCGCGAAAAGGATGGCCGTCCAGATCACGGCCGACCAGTCGGCCGAGACGGCGAAGGCCAGGAAAAGCGGGAAGGCGGCGGCAAGGACCGAGCCGATATAGGGCACGAAGCGCAGGACCAGCGTCAGCAGGCCCCAGAGCAGCGCGTTGGGCACGCCGATCAGCCAGAGGCCGACGCCGATCGGCACCGCATAGATCGTGTTCACCAGAAGCTGCGCCAACAGGTAATGCGCCACCCGGCCGCCGGCCTCTTCCAGAAGCTCGGTCGTGCGGTGGATGTCGTGCGAGCCGACAAGGCGGATGAAGCGGTCGCGCAACTCTTCACGCTCCAGCAGCATGAAGATGACGACGACGATCACCAGGCCCGCCGTGCCGATCGGCCGGACAAGAGGCGAGACCAGATCGGCCAGGATTTCCACCGCGTTCCTGCGTTCGACCACCTCGACCTGCATGGGCGCGTCGGCGGCCCCGGGCGTTTCGTCGGGGCTGGCGAGCGTGGCGCCGATCTCGGCGTTGATGGCGGTGGCCATCCGCGTCAGCCGCGCCACGACCGAGTTGCCGTCGCCCTCGGTCTGCAGCGTGTCAAGCTTGGCGACGATGTTCGCCTGGAAGGTGGGCAGCTGCTGGGCCAGCGTGCCAAGCTGCCCGGCCACCACCAGAAGGAAAAGCCCGATGGCCACGAAGGCCAGCGTGACCACGGCAAGGACGGCGCCAAGGCGCGGCACGCCGCGGCGGCGCAGGAACGAAACGGCGGGGGCCAGCGCGAAGGTGATCAGCATCGCCACGGCAAGGGGCAGGAACACCTCCTGCCCAAGGTGCAGGATGGCGGCGATGCCGGCGGTGACGGCAAGTGTCGTCAGGCTGGCGGTGCGGGCAAGGCCCGGCCCGGGGGACAGGGTGGAAGGGCCCGGTTCGGCTGCGGCCTCGGCCGGCTTGTCGACTGTGGTCACCCTGCTCTCCGCCCCGCTGCCGCACAGGGAACGCGGCGCGCCGGCGCCGGTTCCCTAGCCGCGGGCGAGATCCTCGAAAAGCCGCGCCACGCCCTCGGCCCCCGGATCGTTGTAGCCGGCAAGCTTGTCTGCCGAAAGATAGCTGGCGCGGCCGGCCCGGGCGCGGGTCATGCCGGCCGTCGCATCCGCCCCGGCCCGCGCCGCCTGCGCCGATGCGGCGATACCCCGCGGCAGGGCGTCCAGCGCGGGGGCCAGCGCGTCGATCATCGTGCGGTGGCCGGGGGCCGCGCCGCCCACCTGCTTCACCCGTTCAAGCCCGGCCGACAGCGCGCCGATCCAGTCCTTGCCGCCGGCCGAGGCATCGCCCGCCGCGGCGAAGAAGATCGCCAGCAGCACGCCGGACGATCCGCCCATCGTCTGGCTAAGCTCGTTGCCGATGGCGCGGTAAAGCTGGGTCGGGTCGGCCAGCGGCAGCCGGTCCAGCGCGGCGATCAGCGCGCGGGCGGCGCCGGCCAGCGTGCTGCCGGTATCGCCGTCGCCCGACTTGGCATCCAGCGCGTTCAGGTCGCGCTCGCAGGCGATCAGCGCGCGGGCGCAGCGGTCGACCAGCGCGCGCCGCGCCGGATGCGCCGAAGGCACCGGCTGGATCGGCGCCAGCCCGTCGGGCAGCGGGCGCACCTGCACCTCGGCGAAGGGCAGGCAGCCGGGCCAGGCATGGGGCGCCGCGGGTGCGGCCAGCGCCTCGACCCGGGCCGCGTCGATCGGCAGCAGCGAGAGCGAGAAGCCATGCATGTCAAGCGAGGTCATCAGGGGCGCCGGCCCGACCATCCACTTGATGCGGCCGGCAAGCGACGACCGCGCCAGTTCCTCGGCCAGGACGCTCATCTCAAGCGGCGTGGTCGAACCGAGGTTGTTCAGCAGCGCCACATGGTCGCCCTTGGCCATATGCGGCGCCAGCCGGTCGACGACCATGGCCATCGCCTCGCGCGCGCCGCCGAAGGCCACCTGTTCCACCCCGGCCTCGCCATGGATGCCAAGGCCCAGCTCGGCATGGCCCTGCAGGATGCGGTCTTCCTTGGGGCTGCCGGGGACGGTGCAGGTGTCAAGCGACATGCCGATCGAGATCGCGCCCTTGATCACGCCCTGCGCGGCGGCGGCGATGGTTTCAAGGTCGGCCCCCGCCTCGGCCATGGCGCCGGCGATCTTGTGGACGAAGAGCGTGCCGGCGACGCCACGGGCCTGCGGCAGGTCGGGCAGCGCCACGTCATCGTCCACCACGACCATCGCCACCTTCAGCCCGAAGACCCGCGCCCGTTCGGCGGCAAGGCCGAAATTCAGCCGGTCGCCGGTGTAGTTCTTGACGATCAGCAGGCAGCCCGCCTTGCCGGTGACGGCAAGGATGCCGGCCAGCACCGCATCGACCGAGGGGCTGGCGAAGACATCGCCGCAGACGGCGGCCGTCAGCATCCCCCGGCCGACAAAGCCCGCATGGCTGGGTTCATGCCCCGATCCGCCGCCCGAGACCAGCGCCACCTTCGATCGGTCCCAGTCGGTGCGGACCACCACCTTGATATGCGGATAGCCGTTCAGCCGCGCCGCCTTGCCGCCCGCCGTGCGCAGGACGCCGTCGATCGCCTCGGTCACCAGCGATTCCCTGGAATTCATGAACTGTTGCATGCGGTGCTCCTCAGATTCTGCGGCCGGACGCATCGAACCAGAGCGGGTTCAGCGGGCGGATCGCGACGGTATCGCCGGGGGAAAGCCGGGTATGCGGATCGGCCAGCGTGACGATCTGGTGGGCGCCCATGTGCAGATGCAGCCGGGTCTGGTCGCCCAGATGTTCAAGCCGGTGAACCGTGGCGGGCCGGCCCTCGCCCTGCAGGATGTGTTCGGGGCGCAGGCCGATCTGCGCCGCGCCCGCGGGCGCGCCCAGCGATGCCGGCGGGCCGAAGGCATCGGCCGGCAAGAGCGCGATGCGCGGCTGGCCAAGGCGGCTGGCGACATAGGTGCTGACCGGGTTTTCATAGATGTCGCGCGGGGTGCCGAACTGCACCAGCCGTCCGCTGTCCAGGACGCCGACATGGGTGGCCATGGTCATCGCCTCGGTCTGGTCATGCGTCACGTAGAGGAAGGTGGCGCCAAGGTCGGAATGGATGCGCTTCAGCTCCACCCGCAGCTCGGCCCGCAGCTTGGCGTCCAGCGACGACAGCGGTTCGTCCATCAGGTAGATGCGCGGCTGGCGCACCAGCGCCCGGCCGATCGACACGCGCTGCATCTCGCCCCCCGACAGCGCGGTCGCCTTGTTGTCAAGCTTATGGGGGATGCGCAGCACCTCGGCCACGTCCTGCACCCGCGCGGCGATCTGGTCTTCGGCCATCGCGATCATGGGTGAGCGCAGCGGGAAGGCCAGATTTTCCCGCACCGACAGGTGGGGGTAAAGCGAATATTGCTGGAACACCATCGCCACGTCGCGCATCGCCGGCGTGTCGTTCAGGACGCTGGCGCCGCCGATCCGCACGTCGCCGGCATCGGGCCGGTCAAGCCCGGCGATCAGCCGCAGCGTCGTGGTCTTGCCCGCGCCAGTGGGGCCAAGCAGCACCACGAAGGCTCCGTCGGGGATGGTCATCGACACGTCCGTCAGCGCCCGGGTGGCGCCGAACGCCTTGGAGAGGCCCGAAAGCACCACCTCAGCCATGATGCACCCCCGCGTTCGCGGCCGTGAGGAAGGCCCGGCCCGAGGCCTGATCGAAGAGCGTCAGCTTCGGCCCCTCGAACGACAGGCCAAGCGTTTCGCCGACGCGGACGACCTGCCCCGACGGCGCGCGCACCTTCAGCGGGCCATGGCCGGTTTCCACGGTGATGATCTGCGTCGTCCCGAGATATTCCGTCGCCAGCACACGCCCGCGCAGCGCGCCGCTTTCGCCCAGCGTCACATGTTCGGGGCGGACGCCCAGCACCATCCTGCGGCCTTCGACCGTCTCTTCCAGCCGCGGCACGGCGATGCTGGCCCCGCCCAGCGTGATGGTCGTGTCGCCGGGTGCGAAGCCGCCCTCGAAGGCAAGGAAGTTCATCGCCGGCGAGCCGATGAAATCGGCGACAAACAGCGTGGCGGGGTGGTCATAGATTTCCTGCGGCGTGCCGAACTGTTCGACAACCCCATGATTCATGACGACAATCTTGTCGCCCATCTGCATCGCCTCAAGCTGGTCATGCGTCACATAGACGGTGGTCGCCCCCATCCTGTCGTGCAGCGCGCGCAACTCCTCGGCCATGGTTTCGCGGAATTCGGCGTCCAGCGCGCCAAGGGGTTCATCCATCATGAAGGCCTTGGGCTGGCGGACGATGGCGCGGCCAAGGGCCACCCGCTGCCGGTCGCCGCCGGAAAGGCCGGACACGCCCTTGTCCATCAGGTGTCCGATCCGCAGGATGCGCGCCACCTCGGCCACCCGGCGGGCGACCTCGGCCTTGGGCACGCCCTGCGACACCAGCGGGTAGGATATGTTCCGCCGCACGTTCAGGTGCGGGTAGAGGGCGAACATCTGGAACACCATGGCGATGTCGCGCTTGCTGGCGGGGCGTTGCGACACGTCCTCGCCGTCGATCAGGATTTCGCCCGATGTCGGCAGTTCCAGCCCGGCGATCATGCGCAGGGTCGTGGTCTTGCCGCAGCCCGAGGGGCCAAGCAGCATGAAGAATTCGCCGTCGCCGATGGTGAAGGTAGACCCTTTAACGGCGGTGAAGGCGCCGAATTCTTTCCGCAGGTTCCGGATGACGATCTCGGCCAAGGCTCACTCCGGGAAGTGGCTGGTCACGATGAACATCACCGTGCCGACAAGCGTGACAAGGAAGGACCAGGTATAGGCCCAGAGGAAGAAGGGCTGCATCAGCATGAAGACGCCAAGGCCGATCAGCACCGTGGCCAGCATTTCCCACGGGCCGCGGCGCAGGCGGGCAAGGCCGGTCAGGAAGCGGGTCATCGGACGGTCTTCCTTCTGTCTTCCGAACGTCTTCCGAAGGTCTTGCTCATTTGCGCACCGCCCCGAAAGTGATGCCGCGGAGCAGGTGCTTGCGCAGCAGGATGGTGAAGACCATCACCGGCAGGAGGAAGAGCGTGGCCCCCGCCGCGACGGCCGGCCAGTCCTGCCCGCCGACGCCGATGATCGTCGGGATGAAGGGCGGCGCCGTCTGGGCGTTGCCGGACGTCAGCAGCACCGCGAAGGCATATTCGTTCCAGGCGAAGATCAGGCAGAAGATCGCCGTCGAGGCGATGCCGGTGGCGGCCTGCGGCAGCACGACCTTGCGGAAAGCCTGAAACCGCGTGTAGCCGTCGATCAGCGCCGCTTCCTCATACTCGCGCGGAATCTCGTCGATGAAGCCTTTGAGAAGCCAGACGGCAAGGCTGATGTTCACGGCGGTGTAGAGGAGGATCATCCCCAGGTGGCTGTCGGACAGGCCCAGTTCGCGATACATCAGGTAGATCGGGATGGCGACGGCGATCGGCGGCATCATCCGCGTCGACAGGATGAAGAACAGAAGATCGTCCTTGAGCGGCACCTTGAACCGGCTGAACGCATAGGCCGCCAGCGTGCCCAGGAAGATGGAAAGCGCGGTCGAGCCGAAGCCGATGATCACCGAATTCAGGAACCGCTCGCCGAAGCGCGACGGCCCGGCGATCACCATGCCCTGGCGGCGGACGATCCGGTCATACCAGGTTTCGGCCGGGGGCAGGGCGGCGAAGGCATCCTGGCCGACCCGCGTGCGGGTGGTGAAGAGGTTCACATAGCCTTCGAGCGAGGGCTGGAACACCACCTTCGGCGGATAGGAGATCGAGTCCGGCCCAGACTTGAACCCGGTCGAGATGATCCAGACCAGCGGCAGCAGCGTGATGATCGTATAGGCGGCGACAAGGATGCCGGCGATCCATTTGGATTCGACGGTCGGCTCGGTAACGGAATAGGCGCTCATGGCTGGCCTCCGCGCATGGCGGCGGTTGGGTGCCCCCCCTCCCCATCCCTCCCCCACGAGGGGGGAGGGAGGTGGGCGATGTCGTGGGTCAGGCGCGAACGGGCGGGCGTGGCGCCTCCCCTCCCCCTCGCGGGGAGGGGATGGGGGCGGGGGGATAGTGCGGGGGACGACATCACCGCTCCTTCACCTTGTTGAGCGCCTTGACGTAGATCGAGGCGAGGCCGAAGACCGTGACGAAAAGGATGATCGCATAGGCCGAGGAATAGCCGGTGCGCCATTTCTCGAACGCCTCGCGCTTGAGGTCGATCGAGGTCAGGAGCGTCTCGTTCCCCGGCCCGCCCCCGGTCAGGAGCGTGACCATGTCGAACATCTTGAAATTCTCGATGCCGCGGAACAGCACCGCCAGCATCAGGAACGGCAGCACCATGGGGATGGTGATCGTCCAGAACTGCCGCCATTTCGAGGCGCGGTCGATCTCGGCCGCTTCATAGATGTAGTCGGGGATCGAGCGCAGGCCGGCAAGGCAGATCAGCATGACGAAGGGCGTCCACATCCAGGTGTCGACGATGACGATCGACCAGCGCGCCCAGCCGCCCGGACCCAGCATCGAGAAGGAACTGGCAGGCGTCCCCGTCACCAGTTCGACCACATAGTTCACCAGGCCGATCTGCGGCTGGTAGAGGAAGGTCCAGAAATTGCCGACGACGGCGGGCGACAGCATCATCGGCAGCACGATCAGCGTCGTCAGCAGGTCGTTCCCCTTGAACTTGCGGTTGATCAGCCAGGCCAGCGTGAAGCCGATCAGCACCTGGAAGACGATGGTCCAGATCAGGAAATGCGCCGTCGTCTGCATGCTGGCCCAGATGCCGTCATCGGTCAGCACGCGCTGGTAGTTGCGCAGGCCGACCCATTCGATCTCGCGTCCCGGCCGGTTGGCGGCATAGTTGGTGAACGACAGCCGGACCGTCCAGATCAGCGGGAATATGTTGATCGCCAGCAGAAGGAAGATCGTCGGCGCCACGAACAGCCAGGCGATGGTGCGGTCCGACAGGCCGCGCACCTTCCGCGCAAGGGATGGCGGGGTGGCGCGGGCGGCGGTTTCGATGGGGTTTGGCATGAGTCTTCCCGTGGGTCGCCAGGGGGCAATGCCCCCTGACCGGACCCTCCCCCGGGGGGGAGAGGGTGGTTTCGCCAGGTCGGGTCACGCCCCCGGATCAGGCCCGGGGCATGACCGCAGGAGGCGCGCGATCAGAGCTTGCCTTCATCCTCGAAGACTTCGGTCCAGTCCGCGATCAGGCCATCCAGCGCCTCTTGCGCGGTGCCCTGGTCGGCGACGATGTAGTTGTGCAGCCGCTCCTGCATCGCCAGCAGCAGCGAGGCATAGGCCGGCTCCTGCCAGAAGTCCTGCACGCCGGCCATCGCTTCGAGGAAGTCGCCGGCGAAGGGGGCGCTGTCCTTGAAGCCCGGGTCGTTCAGCACCGAGTTGTGGCAGGAATAGCCGCCCATCGACCACCATTTCGCCTGCACGTCGGGCTGGGCGAACCATTTGATATAGGCAAGCGCGCCGTCCATGTTGTCGGTGTAGCTGACGACCGAGATGCCCTGCCCGCCAAGGGTGGAGGCGGCCACGTTCTGCGCCGGGTTCACGAAGAAGTCGATCTTGTCGCCGCCGGTCGTCGGGTCGGCGTAGAGGCCCGGGAAGAAGGCGAACCAGTTCATCGCCATCGCCACCTGGCCCGACTTGAAGGCGTCAAGCGACTGTTCCATGTAGGCGTTGTCATAGCCGGGCGGCGTCGCGGTCTTGTAAAGTTCCTTGTAGAATTCAAGGGCTTCCACGGCCGCCGCGCTGTTCACCGCGCCTTCCATGTCATACTTGCCGGGGGTGTTCTCATACTTGAAGCCCCAGGCGTAAAGCGCGCCGGTCGCCCCCATGGTGATGCCTTCGGACCCGCGCTCGGTGAAGATCGAGGCGCCGTAGACGGTCTGGCCGTCGATCTCCATCCCCTGGAAGAACTGGGCGATTTCCAGCAGCTCCTTCTGGGTCTTCGGCTCGGCCAGGTCGCGGCCGTGCTTTTCCTTGAAGGCGGCCTGGATTTCGGGCCGCGCGAACCAGTCCTTGCGGTAGAACCAGCCGTTCGCATCGCCCATGGCGGGCAGCGCGTAGTAGTTGGGTTCGCCCTTCGGCCAGGTGGAATAGGCATAGACCGTGGCCGGGGCGAAATCGTCCATGCTGATGCCTTCGGCATCGAAGAAGTCGTTCAGCTTGACGTAATGCCCGTTCTCGGCCGAACCGCCGATCCACTGGCTGTCGCCGATCAGAAGGTCGCACAGCTGCCCGCCCGAGTTCAGCTCGTTCAGCATGCGGTCGGCGAAGTTGGGCCACGGCACGAATTCGAACTTCATGGTGATGCCCGACTGCGCCTCGAAGTCCTTCGACAGTTCGACCAGCGCATTGGCCGGATCCCAGGCGGCCCAGCACAGCGTCAGTTCGTTGGTTTGCGCTTGTGCCATGCCCGCGGCACCAAGCGCGACGGCCGTGGTCACGGCCAGACGTCCAGCTTTCATGATCTCCTCCCAAGTAGATCGTCTTGACGGCGTCTTCATCGTCTCGTCAGAACGCCCGCGCGGCGCAACCGGCGCGCGGACCCTCCCTGAAGATGCAGGATAGAGACAGGTTTTCGTCTCTGTCCATCTTTTTTTGAGGGACGTACATCAGAAATATCACTCCGGCCAGGGACGCGGCCGCCTGCCGGCGGTCAGCCCGCCAGATTCTCGCGCAGGACGATCTCGATCCGCAGCTGTTCCTGCGCCGCGTCGATCGGTGCGCGGTCGGCCATGGCGCGCAGCACCCGCAGCGCCGACCGCGCCAGATGGCCCAGGTTCTGGGTAATGATCGCATCGGTATGGCCCGACAGCAGCGCCTGCCGGGTATGCGGCGTCAGTTCGTGGCCGATGATGACGAATCGTCCGGTCAGCCCAAGATCGGCAAGCGTCGACGACAGGGCGCGGTGGCCGCTGCCCATGAGATATATCCCGCGCACATCCTGCGCATGGCGCAGCGATTCGGTCACGACGGCGCGCAGCGCGGCATCCGAGCCATGGGTTTCCAGCGTGGGCAGGACGGCAAGGCCGGGAAACTGCGCCAGCATCACCTCGTCAAAGCCGCGGCGGCGTTCGATCGCGTCGCGAAGATACATGGATTCGGCGATGGCCAGGACGGAACCGCTTGATTCCCTTATGAAACGCCCCATCAGCACCCCGGCCGTCCGCCCTGCGGCGCGGCTGTCGATGCCGATGAAATGGTCGCGCTGGGTGTTGGGAAGGTCCGACACCAGGGCGATGACGGCGGTGCCGCGGGCCTTCAGCGCGCGGACGGCATCGCGGACGACGGGGGTTTCCGGCGCCATCAGCGCCACGCCCGACGTGCCTTCGGGCAGATGGGCCAGCAGGGCGGCAAGCGCGTGGCCGTCCTCGGCCGGGTAGCGCATGACCTTCAGCTCGGTCCGCGCCTGCGCCGCGGTGTGTCCGGCCTCGGCCAGCGCCTGTTCCAGCACCGCGAGGAACTGGCTGTCGCCTTCGGGCAGGGCGGCAACCATGCGATAGCTGCGCTGCCGGGCCAGGTTGGCGGCCGCCATGTCGCGCACATAGCCAAGCCGCGCGATCGCCTCGTTCACCGCGGTGACGGTCCTGGCGCGGACGCCGGGCCGGTCGTTCAGCACGCGGTCCACCGTGGCCAGGCTGACGCCGGCCTCGCGGGCAATGTCGTTGACGGTTGGCCGGGTCATCGCTCCTCCGATGCCGCAGGTATGCCGCAGCTTCTGAGGTACGTCAATCAGCGGCCGCGGACCCCGGCCTTCCGGCCGCGCGACGGCGCGCGGGTGGCGTCAGTGGACCAGCCGCAGGTGTCGCGGCCGGTCGGCCGGCGGTTCCGGCGCGCGGTGGGTGGCGGCCCGGGGGGGCAGGGCATCCGTTGCCGGCCACCGCGCGGCGAAGGCAAGGCCGGACTGGATCAGCACCGGGTCCATCACCCCTTCGGCGAGCGTGAAGACCGCGCCCCGCGCGGTGGACGTATCGTCGCGCCGCATCGCCTGGATCAGCAGCATCATCGTCGCCTCGTCACCGGTGACGTAGGTCCGGCAGGTGGGGCACAGCGGATCGGCATAGCGGAAGTCGTCGGTCCGGGCCTGCCGCAGGGCGTTGATCACCGACAAGAGCGACAGCACCACCTGCGGCCCCTTGGTTTCGCCCCAGCGTTCGCTTGCAATGGCAAAGGCCGTCTGCCAGGCCTGCGTTTCCGGCCGCGCGAAGGCGGTCAGGACATGCCGCAAGACGGCAAGCAGCCCGGTTTCAAATGCGTCAAGCCCCAGCGTCGCCACCGGCGTCGCATCTTCGGACGGTCTGTGTTCCGTTTTCATCGCTGCCTCCCGACATGGCCGCCGCATCGCGGCGCCGATCTGGCGGAAAGCTGGACCGCTGTTTCCTTAGTAATTTTGTCGGCAATGCGCAAGCCCCATCGCACGCGACCGGCGGCAGGAGGGCAGCGGTTGACAGGCGGGGGCGGCAGGGCCCATGCCTGCGGCATCAGACCCGCGCATTTCATTTGAAAGGTCGCCGCGATGCGCCGTTTTCTCGCCCTCCTGCTGTTGACGCTGCCGTTGCCCGCCCAGGCCGATGACGGCCGCCCGGCCGACTGCCTTCTGTTCATCGACGGGCGGGAATGGATCAGGGGCCGCTGCATGTTTTCCGGCATCGGCGGCGACGGGTCGTTTCAGATCATGGCGATGAACGGGTCGACCTTCGCGCAGGTGCTGATCGCGCGGAAGGGTGTGGCCGATGGCTGGTGGAACGGCGGCGACTATGCCGGCCACGCGCATTCGCCGCTGGGCATCCTTGTCCGCGACGATGCCTGCTGGAGGAATGACCGCGCGTCGGTCTGCGCCTGGTAGGGGCGGCGCACCGCCCCCCAGACCCCGCCCGTTCAGGCGGCCACGTCCGCGGCAAGATGCTGGATCGTGTTGAAGCCTTCGAACTTCGGGGCGCCGACATGCAGCTTGCGGCTGTCGCCGGCCCGGGCATGGGCGTTCCTGAACTGCTCGCTCCGGGTCCAGGCGCGGAAGTCGTCCTCGGTGGCCCAGACGGTATGCGAGGCGTAGAGGATGGTGCCCTCGGCCTCGGGGCCCTTCAGCATGTGGAATTCGACGAAGCCCTGCATTTCCTTCAGCTGGCTGTCGCGGCCCAGCCAAAGGGCCTCGAACGCCTCGGCGTTTTCGACGGGCACGGTGAAACGGTTCATGGCGATGAACATCGGTCGTCCTTTCCTGCAGGGCGCGCGCGGCCCGGTAAAGCCGTGAAAGGCGCGCCCCTTCCCCCGAGGGAGAGGGTCGGGGCGGCGCCTTTCCAAAGCTGGCTTCACCCTGGGGATGCGTGTTGGGATCGCTGGCGCGGCAACACTAGCGCAGCCGCAGGGGGAATTCAAACCGGGCAATGGGGCCGCGGAAGGCTACAGCCACAATTCCCGGTCGCCCGCGGCATCCCTGATCCGCGTCGGCAGGCCCATGGTGTTCAGAAGGTTCAGGAACGGCGCGGGGTCCAGCTCCTCGACATTGGCCATCTGGCCCAGGTCCCAGGTGCCATCGGCGATCAGCAGCGCCGCCGCGACGGGCGGCACGCCGGCGGTATAGGAAATCCCCTGCGAGCCGACCTCATCGAACGCCTCGCGGTGGTCGGCGACGTTGTAGATGAAGACCTCGGCCGGCTTCCCGTCCTTCGTGCCCTTCACCAGATCGCCGATGCAGGTCTTGCCGGTATAGTCGGGCGCCAGGCTGGCCGGGTCGGGCAGCACGGCTTTCACCAGTTTCAACGGCACGACCTCCTGCCCCTCGGCCGTCGTGACCGGCTTCTCGGAAAGAAGGCCAAGGTTCTTCAGCACGGTGAAGACGTTGATGTAGTGGTCGCCGAAACCCATCCAGAACCGCACGTCCGCATGGCGGTAGCGGGCGGACAGGGAATGCACCTCGTCATGCCCGGTCAGATAGGCCTTCTGGTCGCCGACGACCGGCAGGGTCCAGACGCGGCCCACCTCGAACATGCGGTTTTCCTGCCATTGGCCGCCCTGCCAGGACCAGACCGTGCCGGTGAATTCGCGGAAGTTGATCTCGGGGTCGAAGTTCGTCGCGAACCAGCGGCCGTGCGAACCGGCGTTGATGTCGACGATGTCGATGCTGTCGATCCGGTCGAGCATCCCTTCCGCCGCGCGGGCATAGGCGTTGACCACCCCGGGGTCGAACCCCACGCCAAGGATCGCCGTCACCCCCGCCTTCGCGCAGGCCTCGCGCCGCTTCCATTCATAATTGCCATACCAGGGCGGCGTTTCGCAGATTTTCTCGGGGTCTTCGTGGATGGCCGTGTCCATATAGGCGGCGCCGGTCTGGATGCAGGCCTCAAGCACCGACATGTTGACGAAGGACGAACCGACGTTGATCACGATCTGCGCCCCGGTCTGCCGGATCAGCGCCGCGACGGCCGCGGTATCCATCGCGTCGACGGCGTGGGCGGTGAAGACGCCCGGCACCTTCATCGCGTCCTTCGCCTGCACGCCGGCGATGATCGCCTCGCATTTCGCCAGGGTGCGGCTGGCGATGTGCAGGTCGCCCAGGCGGTCATTCGCCTGCGCGGCCTTGTGCGCCACGACCTGCGCCACGCCGCCGGCGCCGATGATCAGCACGTTGCGTTTCATGGAAATCCGCCTCCTCAGCGTTGCGGGGAAGGGGGGACTGCCCTAGCCAAGGCTGTCCCGGTAATCGGCATAGCCGAATTCGCGGGCGACGGTCAGCGAACCGTCCGGTTCCCGGATCACGATCGACGGCATCCTGACGCCGTTGAACCAGTTCTTCTTGACCATCGTATAGCCCGCCGCGTCGGCGATGCTGATCCGGTCGCCCACGTTCAGCGGTTGCGGAAAGCCGAATTCGCCGAACACGTCGCCGGCAAGGCAGGATTTGCCGCAGACCATGTAGGCATGGGGGCCTTCGGCCTCGACCTTGGCGGACTGCCGGTAGATCAGAAGGTCAAGCATATGCGCCTCGACCGAGGAATCGACGATCGCCAGGTCCTTGCCGTTGTTGAGAACGTCGAGCACCGTCACCTCAAGGCTGGCCGCCCCGGTGATCGCCGCCTCGCCGGGTTCCAGATAGACCTGCACGCCGAAACGGTCCTGGAACGCCCGCAGCCGCCGGGCGAGTTCCTGGACCGGATAGCCCTCGCCGGTGAAATGGATGCCGCCGCCAAGCGATACCCATTTCAGCCGCTTGAGAAGCCCGCCGAATTCCTCCTCGATGCGGGAAAGCTGGCGGTCGAACAGGGCGAAATCGGCGTTCTCGCAGTTGTAGTGGATCATGAAGCCGCTGATCCGGTCCATCACCCGGGCGATCCGTGCCTGGTCCCATTCGCCAAGACGGCTGAACGGCCGCGCCGGATCGGCAAGGTCAAAGCCCGATGTGGAAAACCGCGGGTTCAGCCGCAGGCCGCGCGCGATATGGGCCGAGGCGTTGTCGAACCGTTCCAGCTGGCTGATCGAGTTGAAGATGATCTTGTCGGCGTAGCCCACCGCCTCATCAATCTCATGGTCGGCCCAGCCGACCGAATAGGCATGGGTCTCGCCGCCGAATTCCTCGCGCCCCAGCCGCAGTTCGTAAAGCGAGGACGAGGTGGTTCCGTCCATGTGTTCGCGCATCTGGCCGAAGACCGGCCAGGTGGCGAAGCATTTCAGCGCCAGCAGCACCCGCGCGCCCGACGCCGCGCGCAGTTCATCCATCACCGCCATGTTGCGCGCCAGCCGGGCGCGGTCGATCAGGTAGTAGGGCGTCTGGATCATCGCGTTCCCCGCGGCCGGAAGGGACATGAGCGGGGGTATTTAGGCCCGCGGCCCCCCCGGTGCAAGCGGAATGCCGTGGTTCCGTGACAGGGCGATGAAGGGCGGCGCCGGGCCTAGTTGCCGTTGACGCCCAGCACCTCGCGCAGGATTTCCTCGGCCAGGTCTTCGTCGGTGACCGCCGCACCGCCCGGCTGGTTCGACCCGTCGAAATAGGGCACGTCCTCGGGCTGGACGAAATCGTTCGGGTCGACCACGAACCCCTCGGGCGGGGGCGAGAACTGGCTGGGCGGTATCTCGGTGGGCAGCGGGCGCGGCTCGACGCCCTCGTTGATGCGCACCATCACCTCGTGCCAGATTTCGGCCGGCAGGCCGCCGCCGGTTACACCGCTGAGGGGCGTGTTGTCGTCGTAGCCCAGCCAGACACCCACCACATAATCGGCGGTGAAGCCGACGAACCACGCATCGCGGGCCGAGTTCGTGGTGCCGGTCTTGCCCGCGGCCTCACGCCCGTCCAGCCGGGCGCGGGTGCCGGTGCCCTGGTCGATCACCTGCGTCATCATGTAGATCAGCGCGTGGGCGGCCCGCTCGCTGATCACGCGTTCGCCGATGCCGCCGCCCTGACCGAAAAGCGGCTCATCCTCGTTCTGCAGTTTCAGCGCCACCAGACCATAGGGCGTGACCGACGATCCGCCGTTCAGGATGCCGGCATAGGCGCCGGTCATCTCGATCAGCGTCGATTCACTTGCCCCAAGCGCCAGGGCCGGCCCGTCGGCAAGGTTCTGCGCCACGCCGAAGTCGGTTGCGACCTTCTTCACCAGATCGCGGCCGACCAGTTCCTGTATCTTCACCGCCGGGATGTTGCGGCTTTCGGCAAGGGCCTGGGTCAGGGTGATCATGCCCTTGAATTCGCCGTCATAGTTCTTGGGCGTATAGTCGCCCGACCCGGGGACATAGATCGTCAGCGGGCTGTCGTCGACATAATCCAAGGGCGAATAGCCAAGGTCCATGGCGACGGCATAGATGAACGGCTTGAAGGCCGATCCCGTCTGCCGCAGCGCCTGTGTCGCGCGGTTGAAGTCGCCCGCCTGCGGCAGGTCGCGCCCGCCGACCATGGCGCGGACGGCGCCATCCGCGCTCATCACCACGATGGCGGCCTGCGCCTTCGATCCGGCCTTAACCTTGTTCTCGAAGACCCAGTGCAACGCCTCTTCGGCCTGCGACTGGACCGTCTGGTCCAGCGTGGTCTCGATCACCACATCCTCGGTCGTGTCGCGGGCCAGGTAGTCGGGCGTCGTCTCCATCACCCAGTCGGCGAAGAAGCCGCCGGATTTCTGCTTGGCGGCCTGGCTGAGTTCGGCCGGATGGGCCAGCGCATCCTCGGCCTCGGTCCTGGTCAGATAGCCCTGTTCCTGCATCAGCCCGATCACCACGGCGGCCCGGTCGCGCGCGCGGCTCATGCTGCCGGTCGGCGCATAGGTCGAGGGCGCCTTCAGCAGCCCGGCCAGCATCGCCGCCTCGGCGGCCGAGACATTGGCCGCGGACTTGCCGAAATAGCGCTGCGACGCGGCCTCGAACCCGCGGGCGCCGGCGCCCAGATAGGCGCGGTTCAGGTAGATCGTCAGGATTTCCTTCTTGGAATATTTAAGCTCCATCGCCATGGCGAAGGGCACTTCCTTGATCTTGCGCCACATCCCGCCCGACCGGCAGTCGCGTTCATAGTCGGCCTCGGATTTCCAGGCCGCCGGGTCGTAGGCGACGCCAAGGCACAGCAGCTTGGCGACCTGCTGGGTGATGGTCGACCCGCCGTTGCCTTCAAACGCGCCGCGCCCCTCGGCCAGGTTGATGCGGATGGCGCTGGCGATGCCGCGCGGGCTGACGCCCAGGTGCCAGTAGAACCTTTTGTCCTCGGTCGCGACGACGGCGTTGTGCAGGTGCGGGCTGACCGTGTCGGCGGTGATCTGGCCGCCGAAGGTTTCGCCGCGCCAGGCAAAGACCTTGCCGTCGCGGTCGAGCATGGTGACGGAGCCGCGGGCGCGGCCGTCAAGCAGATCGGTCACCGGGGGAAGCTGGGCGTAGAGATAGAAGAGGACGCCGCCGTAGATCAGCGCGCCAACGGCGGTGACGCGCCAGGTGACCGCCCAGACCATCCGCCACAGGAACAGGATCGCGCCGGCGATCAGCCCGTGCTGCCGCCGTGGGCGCCGCGCCGCCGGCTTCTTCCGGGGTGCCGTCTTGCGCGCCACGGGTGCGGGCGTTCGCGGATAGCGCCTGTCTGCCACGAGGCGTCCGCCGCCCCCTTTTCCTGTTGCCATTGCCCGTCTCTGCCCGCCCGTTTGGTGCGCGTTCTGCTCTCGCCCAAATCTAGCCCGCTTTTGCTGCGAAGCGAAGGGGGGAGGACGCCGCCGATTCGCATGAAACTTTCGCCTGAAATTTGCGCACTTCTCGAATACTGACCAATTTTTAATCACCGACGGCGTCCTCACGCCCCGTTCGCGGGGGCGTGAGCCTGCCTGTTTCTTGTGCCAGACCCCTGTTCCGTCCCCTTAGTGTGGACCAAGGGCCCGCTTCCCGGGCCCCTGCCATAAAGAAGGGGAAGGACGTGAAACTCATCATTGCAGCAATCAAGCCGTTCAAGCTCGACGAGGTCCGCGAAGCGCTGACCACGATCGGCGTTCGCGGCATGATGGTCACCGAGATCAAGGGTTTCGGCAGCCAGTCGGGCCATACCGAAATCTACCGCGGCGCCGAATACGCCGTGAACTTCGTTCCGAAGGTCCGGCTTGAAATCGTCGTCGCCGACGCGCTGGCCGACCAGGTGGTCGAGACGATCGCCAAGACCGCCAAGACCGACAAGATCGGCGACGGGAAAATCTTCGTGCTCGACGTTGAACAGGCCGTGCGCGTGCGCACCGGCGAAACCGGCGACGACGCCCTCTGAAATCGACCCAGGGAAGGGGAAATCAAGACAATGAACAAGCTGATGAAACTCTCTGGTCTTGCGACGCTGGGCGCGTCGGCGATGGCCAGCCTGCCCGCCTGGGCGCAGGAGGCGACCGAAGCCGCTGCGGAAACCGCGACCGAGGCCGCCGCCGAAGTGGCGCCGGTGATGGACAAGGGCGATGTCGCCTGGATGATGATCTCGACCGTCCTGGTGCTGACGATGATCATTCCGGGCCTTGCGCTGTTCTACGGCGGCCTGGTCCGGTCGAAGAACATGCTTTCGGTGCTGATGCAGTGCACGCTGATCACTGCGGTGATGATGATCGTCTGGGTCGTCTACGGCTATTCCTTCACCTTCGGCGGCGGCACCGGCGCCTATTTCGGCGGCTTCGGCAAGCTGTTCCTGTCGGGCGTGGGCGTCACCTCGACGGCGACGACCTTCGATGCCGGCTATATCCTGCCGGAATATGTGTTCATCGCCTTCCAGATGACCTTTGCGGCGATCACCCCGGCGCTGATCGTCGGCGCCTTTGCCGAACGGGTGAAATTCTCGGCGGTGGTGCTGTTCACGATCCTCTGGGCGACCTTCGTCTACTTCCCGGTGGCCCACATGGTCTGGGACGTGTCCGGCCTTCTTTACGGCTGGGGCGCGCTTGACTTCGCCGGCGGCACCGTCGTCCACATCAACGCCGGCATCGCGGCGCTGGTCGGCTGCATCATGATCGGCAAGCGGATCGGCTTCGGCAAGGACAACATGGCGCCGCATTCGATGACGCTGACGCTGGTCGGCGCGGCGCTGCTGTGGGTCGGCTGGTTCGGCTTCAACGTCGGTTCCAACCTTGAGGCCGACGAGAATGCCGCGCTGGCGATGATCAACACCTTCACCGCGACGGCGGGCGCGATCGTCGCCTGGGTTCTGGTCGAAGCCATCGGCCGCGGCAAGGCGTCGATGCTGGGCGCGGCCTCGGGGATGATCGCCGGTCTGGTCGCCGTCACCCCGGCCGCGGGCACCGTCGGGCCGGTCGGCGCCATCGCGCTGGGCGCCATCGCCTCGATCGTCTGCTACTTCTTCGTGACGGTCGTGAAGCACAAGTTCAGCTACGACGACAGCCTTGACGTGTTCGGCATCCACGGCATCGGCGGCATCATCGGCGCCATCGGCACCGGCATCCTGTCGGCCGACACGTTCGGCGGCGTCAAGGCGGTGGCGGACGGCTACTCGATCGGCGGCCAGACCTGGATCCAGGTGCAGGCGGTTGTGGTCACGATCGTCTGGTGCGGCGTCGTCTCGGCGATCCTCTACAAGCTCGTGGACATGATCGTCGGCCTGCGCGTCAGCGGCGACCAGGAGCGCGAGGGTCTGGACACCACCTCGCACGGCGAAAGCGCCTATCACTACTGAGGCCCGCAAGGCCCGCGAAAGACAGACGGCCCGCGTCGCAGGACGCGGGCCGCTTGCATGGGGCGGAACGAAGGGCCGGTCCGGCCGGGTCTAGCCGGCCACCTTGGCGATGGCGGCGGCCAGCACCGGCACGGTCCTGGCGTTCAGCCCGGCGATGTTGATCCGGCTGTCGCCGACCATGTAGATGCCATGCTCCTCGCGCAGGCGGTTCACCTGCGCCTCGGTCAGGCCCAGCCGGCTGAACATGCCGCGGTGACCGGCGACGAAATCGAACCGGTCGGAATTGGTGGCCCGCCGCAGTTCCTCGGCCAGTTGCCGGCGCAGGCCCAGCATGTTCTGCCGCACCTCCTCAAGCTCGGCCTTCCAGTCGGCGGTCAGGGCGGCATCCTCAAGGATCATCGTCACCAGCCGCGCGCCATGGTCGGGCGGGAAGCTGTAGTTCTGCCGGTTCAGGTAGTTCAGGTTGCCCTGCACCACCGCCTTGCGGTCGGGGCTGGTCAGCGCGATCAGGACGCCCGTCCGTTCGCGGTAGATGCCGAAGTTCTTGGAACAAGAGGCGGCGATCAGCACTTCGGGGAAGGCGGCGGCGACCTTGCGGGTCGCTTCGGCATCGGCATCCAGCCCGTCGCCGAAGCCCTGATAGGCAAGGTCGACCAGCGGCACCGCACCCCTGCGCTGCAGAACGGCGATGACCGCGTCCCATTCGGCCGCGCTCGGGTTCGCCCCGGTCGGGTTGTGGCAGCAGCCGTGCAGCAGCACCACGTCGCCGGGCGCCACCTTTTCCAGATCGGCCAGCATCCCGGCGGCGTCCACCGTCGAGGTTGCCAGATCGAAGTAACGGTATTCGGCCGCCGGCATGTCCAGGTATCTGACGATCGACGGATGGTTCGGCCAGGTCGGGTTCGACATCCAGACCTTCGCGGTGGGCGCGGCCATGCGGATCAGTTCCAGCGCCTGCCGGATCGCCCCGGTGCCGCCGGGCGTGGCCACGCTGGCGGCGCGGTCGGCGTAGCCCGGCCCGAGGATCAGCCCCACCATCGCGGCATTGTAGGCCGGTTCACCGGCAAGGCCGGTGTAGGTCTTGGTCGTCTCGACCTCCCACAGCTTCTTTTCGGCGGCCTTGACGGCGCGCATCACCGGGGTCAGGCCGGTTGCATCCTTGTAGACGCCGACGCCCAGGTCGATCTTCTCCGCGCGCGGGTCGTCGCGGAACATCGCGATCAGCTGCAGGATCTTGTCCTGCGGTTGCGGGTTCAGGCTCTCCAGCATTGTCTCATTCCTTCCGCGCCACGGCGGTTGCGGGGCCGGCTTCGACCGGCAGGTCTTCGTACATGCCCCATTCGGCCCAGCTGCCGTCATAAAGCGCGTGGTTGCGGTGGCCGATCCGTTCCAGCGCCAGCGACAGGATGGCCGCCGTGATCCCCGACCCGCAGGAGGTGACGGCCGGCTTGGCCAGGTCGACGCCGGCGGCCTCGAACTGCGCCTTCAGGGCGGCGGGGGCCTTCATCGTGCCGTCGGGATTCAGAAGATCGCCGAAGGGCAGGTTGCGGGAACCCGGGATATGCCCCGCGCGCAGCCCTGGCCGCGGTTCGGGCGCCTCGCCGGCGAAGCGCGCGGCGCTGCGGGCGTCGATCACCTCGGCCAGGCCCAGCTTCGCGGCATGGGCCACCTGCGTCACGTCCTTCACCAGCTGGTTCTGCTTCGACACCGTCATGTGCCGGTCGCGCACCACGGGGGGCATGTCCTCGATCTCGCGCCCCTCGGCCCGCCATTTCGGCAGGCCCCCGTCCAGCACCGCCACCTCGGTCTTGCCCATCAGCCGGAACGTCCACCACACCCGCGGGGCCGAGAAGACGCCGGTGCTGTCATAGACCACCACCTGATGCCCGTCGCCCACGCCCATCGCGCGCAGCCGGCTGATGAACTTCTCGGCCGGGGGCGCCATGTGCGGCAGGCTGGACCGCTGGTCGGCGATTTCGTCGATGTCGAAGAAGCGCGCGCCGGGGATATGTTCGGCGTCATACTCGGCCCGCGCATCGCGCCCGGCGGCCGGCATGTGCCAGCTGGCATCAAGGATGCGCAGGTCCGGATCCTTCAGGTGCCGGGCCAGCCAGTCGGTCGAGATGAGTGTCCTTGGGTCGTCCTGCGGGGCAAGGGTCATGGGGGCCTCGGGGCTGCTGGGTCTGCCCGTCCTATAGCCCGCCCGCCGTCCTGCGCAAGCCTCTGCCCGCCCGCATGGCACCCGGTGGAAAGGCAAAGGGCCCCGTCCGGATTGCCGGACGGGGCCCCGATGCCAAGGCCGGTGGTTACTTCACCAGGGCCTTCTTCAGCGCGCCGACGATGGCGACAAGGACGCCGCCGCCGACGCCGCCACCCAGAACGCTCTGGATGATCGCGCCGATGTCCATGCCGGCGGCGGCATCCGCCGCTGCCCCTGCGCCACCGACGCCCATGGCTTCAAGCAGTTGCCCGCCGCCCGCGCCGCCGATCAGGCCGACGACGGTATTGATGATCGGCCCGAGGCTCAGGTTCTTCATGCCTGCGCCGGCGGCATTGCCGCCAAGGGCGCCTGCGATCAGCTGGATGATAAGTTCCATTTCCGTATACCCTCTCCGCTGCGCCGGTTTTCACCCGGCTTTTTGCCCGGCAAGGTTCGCGCGGAAAGCGGACCCCGGGCAGGGGGAATCCTGCCCGATCGTTCCCATTCCGGCAACAGAATTGAAATATTCCGACATCTTTCGGACAGCCGGGCCCTAGCCGCCCTGCTTCAGCAGCCGGGCTTTCTGCCGGTCCCAGTCGCGTTTCGCGCTGGTTTCGCGCTTGTCGGCCAGCTTCTTGCCCTTGGCGATGCCCAGCTTCAGCTTCACGATCCCGCGGTCGTTGAAATACATCCGCAACGGCACGACGGTCATTCCCTCGCGCGCGGTCGCCGACCAGAGCCGCGACAGTTCACGCTTTGAAACCAACAGCTTGCGCCGGCGCCGTTCCTCATGCCCCCAGGTCTTTGCCTCGCGGTAGGGGGCGATGTAGCCGTTGATCAGCCACAGCTCGCCCCCCTCGACGCTGGCATAGCTGTCGGCGATGTTGGCGCCGCCCTGGCGCAGGCTTTTCACCTCGGACCCTTCCAGCACGATCCCCGCCTCAAGATCGGCCTCGATGTGGTAATCGAACCGCGCCCGGCGATTTTCTGCGATCAGTTTTGAGTTCGGGTCGGACTTCTGGGCCATGATCCGCCCCAGATAGGCGCGCGCGGGCCCGCTGTCCAGAAGGTGCGGCTGGCCTAGCCGCGGCGCGTCAGCCCGTAAAGCCCGGCCAGCACGATCATCGCCGCCCCCGCCAGCGTCAGCGCATCCGGGCGTTCGCCCAGCACCAGCGCCGCAAGGATCAGCGCGAAGACCAGCCGGGTGTAGCGGAACGGCGTCACCGCCGCGACATCGCCCGTCCGCATGGCGCCGGTCAGCGCGTGATAGCCCAGGATGCCGAACACCGCCGCGCCCGCGATCAGCCCCGCTTCGGCCGCCGACGGCAGGCGCGCCCCGCCGGTCCAGCCAAGGATCAGCGCCCCGGCCACCGCCAGCATGGCAAAGCCCAGCGTGCCCAGTTGGCGGTTCGACAGGCCCTTCGGCGCGGCGCGGGTGGCAAGGTCGCGCCCGGCAAAACCCAGCGTCCCCGCCACCGCCAAGAGCGACAGCGCCGAAAACCCCGCGACCCCCGGCCGCAGGATCAGCAGCACCCCGGCCAGCCCGGCCAGAACCGCCAGCCAGCGCCGCCAGCCGACGCTTTCGCCGAAAAGGACGGCGGCCCCGGCGATCACCACCAGGGGCGTTGCCTGCAATATGGCCGAAGTGGTCGAAAGCGGTGTCAGCGCCAGGGCCAGCGCATAGAAAAGCCGCCCCGAAATCTCGAACCCCGACCGGACCAGCATCGCCGGCGCGCGGAAAGCGGCGGGGGCGACGGCCTCGCCCGCACGGCGCGACATCAGGGCGAAGACCACGATGCCGGCGATCCCCATGGTCAGGATGATCTGGCCGGGGGGCAGGCTGCGGGTCGCCGCCTTGATGAACAGATCCTCGACCGCGAAGCCCGCCATCGACGCCGTCATCAGTGTCGCGCCGCGCAGGTTTGCCGCCGTCACCGCGCGCCCCAGGTGTCGGACAGGCGATAGCCGCGCGGCCAGGGATCGGCCGGGTCCAGCATGTGCTGGTGCGTGCCGGTGATCCAGGCCCGGCCCGAGATTTCCGGCAGGATCGCCGGCCTGTCGCCGACCCGCGCCGTGCCGGTGATCCGCCCTTCGAACATCCCGCCGATCAGCGAACGGGCGCGCAGCACCTCGCCCGGGCCGATCTGGCCGCGGGCGGCCAGAAGCGCCAGCCGGGCCGAGACGGCGGTGCCGGTGGGCGAACGGTCGATCTTGCCCGGGCGGATCGAGACGGCGTGCTTCGTCTCCCACCCGTCGGCGACGCGGGTCAGGGGTGCGGCGAAGAGGCAGAAGGAAAAGTGCCGCCAGTCGGGGTTTTCCGGGTGGTGGAAGCCAAGCTGTTCATCCGCCGCCATGGTGATCTGCACGCCCAGTTTCGCCATGGCATGCGCATCGTCCGGGGCATGGGTGAAGCCCAGCGCCTGCGCATCGACCACGACGAAACTGTCGGCGCCATAGGCGGTATCGACGGTGATCCGGCCAAGGCCCGGCACCTCAAGCACCGCATCCAGCCGGTCGGCGAACGAGGGCAGGTTGCGGACGTGGATGCGTTCGGCCTTGCCGTTCCGGCAATCGGCCCGCACCGCCACCAGCCCGCCCGGCGCTTCCAGCACCAGTTCTGTGACGGGTTCGGTCATCGGAATGATCCCGCTGTCCAGCAGCACCGTCGCCACGCAGATCGAATTCGATCCCGACATCGGCGGGTTGTCCGCGGGCTCCATGATGATGAAGCCCATCTGCGCGCGCGGGTCTTTCGGCGGCACCAGCAGGTTCACATGCCGGAAGACGCCGCCGCGCGGTTCGTTCAAGAGCAGGTCGCGCAGGCCTTGGTCGGACCAGAGCGCCCGGCTTTGCTCCCAGATCGTGTCGCCCGGCGGCGGGGCGACGCCGCCGACGATCACATCGCCGACCTCGCCCTCGGCATGGGCCGATATGACATGGATCGTCCGCGTGCTGCGCATGCCGCTGCCCTGGAAATGACGGGGGCGCCCGCAGGCGCCCCGGAGGCCCTAGTTGATCAGCCCGGCGTGGCGCATCGCCGCGCGGATGCGGTCCTTCGTCGGGTCGGTGACGCCGACCAGCGGCAGGCGCACCTCTTCGCTGCAGCGACCCAGGAGAGACAGGCCGTATTTCGCGCCCGCCAGCCCCGGCTCGATGAAGATCGCCTCGTGCAGCGGCATCAGCCGGTCCTGATAATCCAGCGCGGCGGCATAGTCGCCCCGCAGCGTCGCCTGCTGGAATTCGGCGCACAGTTTCGGCGCGACATTGGCGGTGACCGAGATGCAGCCGGTTCCGCCATGGGCGTTGAAGCCCAGGGCCGTCGCATCCTCGCCCGAAAGCTGGATGAAATCCTTGCCGCAACTGGCGCGCTGCTGGCTGACGCGCTCGATCTTGCCGGTCGCGTCCTTGACGCCGACGATGCGGGGCAGTTTCGCCAGTTCGCCCATCGTGGCCGGCGTCATGTCGACGACCGACCGGCCGGGAATGTTGTAGATGATGATCGGCAGGTTGCAGCAATCATGCAGCGCGGTGAAATGCGCGATCAGCCCCGCCTGCGTCGGCTTGTTGTAGTAGGGCGTCACCACCAGTGCCGCCTGCGCGCCCACCCGTTCGGCATGCTGGATCAGGCGGATGCCTTCAAGCGTGTTGTTCGACCCCGCGCCGGCGATCACCGGCACGCGGCCGGCGGCGAATTTCACCACCGCCTCGACCACCGCCTCGTGTTCCTCATGGCTGAGCGTCGGGCTTTCGCCCGTCGTTCCCACCGGGACAAGGCCGGTCGACCCCTGCTCGACCTGCCAGTCGACAAGTTTCTTCAGCGTCTCCATGTCCACGGCGCCGTTTCTGAACGGCGTGACAAGGGCGGGAATCGACCCTGTGAACATGACGCGTCTCCATCGGTGGCAGGGCGCGGGATGCACCCCATTGCCGGCCTTCCTTAATCCTGCCCGCGGGCCTTGCCAAGCGGTGCCGATGACAGGTTCGTGGGTTGTCGCCGCCGGCCCGCTGCGGCAGATTCCGGGCATGACCGTGCTTCTCAGGCTGATCCTTCTTGTCTTCACGCTGATCCCCGCCGCCGCCCGCGCCGATGACGTGCAGGCGATGCGCAGCGCCCTGCAGATGGCCGAGGCGAAGGATTGGGCGGGCGCCCTTGCCGCCGCACCCGCCGGCGTGGGCCATGACGTGATCCTCTGGCAATGGCTGCGCGCCGGCGAGGGGCGGCTGGGCGACTACGAGGGGTTCCTTGCCCGCCGGCCCGACTGGCCCGGCCTGCCGTTCCTGCGCGAGAAGGGAGAGGCGTCGGCCGCGCGGTCGGAAACGCCGGCCCGCGTCATCGCCTATTTCCGCCCCGCCCCGCCGGAAACCGCCGAGGGGGCGGTGGCGCTGGTCCGCGCGCTGAAATCCGCGGGCGAGGACGCGCTGGCCGAGACCGAGGCGATGCGCGCCTGGGTGGAACTGGACCTGACCGCCGGGGACGAGGCGGCGCTTCTGGCGCTGGAGCCTCAGGCGCTGGCCTCGGTCCATCTGCTGCGGCTGGAAAACCTGCTCTGGGACGGCCGCCGCCCCGAGGCGACGCGGATGCTGCCGCTGCTGGACGCCGACCACCGGAAGCTGGCCCGCGCCCGCCTTGCGCTGCGGGCCGAGGACAAGGGCGTGGATGCGATCGTCGCCGCCGTGCCGGAACGGCTGCAGCGCGACCCCGGCCTGCTTTACGAGCGGTTCCTGTGGCGGATGCGCAAGGACAATTATGACGGCGCGACGGAACTGATCCTGTCGGTCAAGCCCGATGCGCTGGGCCGGCCCGAGGTCTGGGCGCAGCGCCGCGCGACCCTTGCGCGCTGGCTGATGCGGCAGGGCCGCGCCAGAGAGGCGTGGCAGGTCGCCTCGTCGCACGGTATGGTGCGGGGCACCGCCTATGCCGACCTTGAATTCCTGTCGGGGTTCATCGCGCTACGGCGGCTGGACGACCCGGACCGTGCGCTGCGCCATTTCGGCCACCTTCGCGAAGGCGTCACCACGCCGATCTCGCTGGCGCGGGGCGATTACTGGAAGGGCCGCGCCGAGGAAGCTGCCGGCCGGATGGCCGAGGCCGAAGTGCTGTACAAGGCGGCCGCGCGGCAGCAGACGGCGTTCTATGGCCTGCTGGCCGCCGAACGGCTGGGCCTGCCGCTGGACGCGGCGCTGCTGGCCGACAGCCGCCCCGCCGACTGGACCGGATCGGCCTTCGCCGGATCATCGGTGCTTGAGGCGGCGCGGCTGCTGGCCCGCGCGGGAGACAGGACGCTGGCCAAGCGCTTCTTCCTGCATCTGGCCGAAAGCCTTGACGATACCGAGCTTGCGCAGCTGGCCGATCTGGCCCTGCGCATGGACGAGCCGCATATCGCCGTGCTGATCGCCAAGGCGGCGGCGGAACGCGGCGTGATCCTGCCCTTCGCCTATTTCCCGGTGCCCGACATCGTGCCGGATCAGGGGCTGAAGGTCAGCCGCGCGCTGGCCCTGGCCATCGCCCGCCGCGAAAGCGAGTTCGACCCCGCGGCGCGGTCTTCGGCCGATGCGCGCGGGCTGATGCAGGTGCTGCCGTCGACCGCCAAACTGGTGGCCGGGGAACTGGGCATCGCCTATGAACCCGGCAAGCTCTTGACCGATCCGGCCTACAACGCCACCCTTGGCGCGGCCTATCTGGCCCGGATGGTGCAGGAATTCGGCCCGTCGATCGCGCTGGTCGCCAGCGGCTACAACGCCGGCCCCGGCCGCCCGCGGCGCTGGATCGGCGAATTCGGCGACCCGCGGTCGGGCGATGTCGATGTCATCGACTGGATCGAGACCATCCCGTTCGAGGAGACCCGCACCTATGTGATGCGGGTGGCCGAGGGCGTGGTCATCTACCGCGCCAAGCTGAAGGGCGCCACGGGCCCGATCCGGATCACGTCGGAACTGAAGGGCTGAGGAACTGAAGGGCTGAGGGCGGCCTGCCGCCGGGCCGTGCGAGTTGCACTTTGGCCCGCTGCCGGCCATATAGGAACGCGGTCCGCGAAGGGAACTGTCGATGAACTACCTGGAATTCGAGAAGCCGCTGGCCGAGATCGAGGGCAAGGCCGAGGAACTGCGCGCCCTTGCCCGGACCGATTCCGGCATGGATGTCTCGAAAGAGGCCGAGGCGCTTGACCGCAAGGCGGAAACGGCGCTGCGCGATCTCTACAAGCACCTGACGCCATGGCAGAAATGCCAGGTTGCCCGCCACCCCGACCGTCCGCATTGCCGGGACTATATCGAGGGGCTGTTCAGCGAATACACCCCCCTTGCCGGCGACCGCGCCTTTGCCGACGACGCGGCGGTGCTGGGCGGGCTGGCGCGGTTCAACGACCGCCCGGTGGTGGTGATCGGCCATGAAAAGGGCAACGACACCAAGACCCGCATCCACCACAATTTCGGCATGGCCCGGCCGGAAGGCTATCGCAAGGCGATCCGCCTGATGGACCTGGCCGACCGTTTCCGCCTGCCGGTGATCACCCTGATCGACACGCCCGGCGCCTATCCCGGCAAGGGCGCCGAGGAGCGGGGGCAGGCCGAGGCCATCGCCCGGTCGACCGAGAAATGCCTGTCGCTGGGCGTGCCGCTGGTTTCCGTGGTGATCGGCGAGGGCGGGTCGGGCGGCGCCGTCGCCTTTGCCACCGCGAACCGCATCGCCATGCTGGAACATTCGATCTACTCGGTCATCTCGCCCGAAGGCTGTGCCTCGATCCTGTGGAAGGACGCCGAGAAGATGCGCGAGGCGGCCGAGGCGCTGCGCCTGACCGCGCAGGATCTGCAGAAGCTGGGCATCGTCGACCGGATCGTCGCCGAACCCGTCGGCGGCGCCCAGCGCGCCCCGCAGGATGCGGTGGCCGCGGTCGGCAAGGCGATCGAGGCGATGCTGAAGGATCTGGTGTCGAAGAAGCCCGACGCGCTGGTCAAGGACCGCCGGCAGAAGTTTCTGGACATGGGCGCCAAGGGGCTGGCGGCGTGAACGCCTGGGCCATCGTCGCCATCGCCGGCCTGATGGAAACCGGCTGGGCGCTGGGCCTGAAGTATTCGAACGGCTTCACCCGGCTCTGGCCTTCGGTCGCCACGCTCGTGCTGGCGACCGCGTCGTTCTGGCTGCTCAGCGTGGCGATGCGGTCCCTGCCGGTGGGCACCGCCTATGCCGTCTGGGTGGGGATCGGCGCCATCGGCACCGCCATCGCCGCGGTCTTCCTGTTTTCCGAACCCGTCAACCTGATGCGCGTCCTGGGCATCGGCCTGATCCTGGGCGGGATCATCGCGCTCAAATTCGCATGATCCGCGCCGCACTCCTTTCGCTTGCCCTCGCCCTTCCTGCCGGCGCGGGCACGCTGGAGGGGCGGCTTGTCACCTTCACCGTGATGACCTGGGACGATCCGGCCAAACCTTACGTCGAGGCGCAGGGCCGCACCGTCGCCGTGGGGCAGGGCGTCGAGTTCGGGCTGGAGCCCGAGGGGCTGACCGGCGGGCTGGACGTGGTGCCGGTGACCGTCGACCTTGGCCCGACGCGGGTCGAGATGACCTATCCCAAGGGGTTCGGCACCTTCTACACCGCGGCCTTCAACGGCTATGTCCTGCGCTTCGAAACCGACTGCGCGCTGTTCGCCGGCTGGCAGGTGGACCGGCAGTTCACCACGATGCCGATGGCCGACGCCGACATTTTCACCGACCGCGGCGCGCTTTACATCAACGTCTCGGGCCGCGACTTCGGCCCCGACGCGCGCCTTGCCGTCAACCTTGACGTGACGGACTGCCCGCTTAGCTAATTGGCCAGAAGCTCGGGCCCGCTGGCGCCCAGGGCCTGCACATGTTCCGTCTCGCTGCCGATCGGGCCGACCGAGGCGGAAAGCACCAGACCGCGGAACGGGTCTTCGGCATGCTGCGGTTCGCGCCAGCGTGCATCGCGGCGGGAATAGGCCTCGTGGTTCATGTCGATGACCAGCCCCTCATCCTGCGCCTTTGCGTCCAGCCGTTCAAGGAAGCCGGGCGCGACACGCAGCCCGTCGGGTGCATCCTGCACCGCCTCGACCACGGCGCAGAAGCGGCGCCCGCCCTCGCTGCCCCAGAAGGCGAGGTAGGGCTGGCCGCCGGCCTCCGGCGCGGTCAGGCGCAGGGCGCGGGCCGATGCGGGGAAGAACGGCGCAAGGGCCGCCAGCATCGCATCGTCGGGCGCGGGCTCTGCCACGCCGGCGAACGGCGGCCTTCCGTCGCGGGCATAGGCAAGGCAGTCGTCGAAGATCAGCCGCATGGCCAAGGCCTCGTCCCTGCCCGGCGCGCCGGCCATCGCGGGCAGCGCCGCAAGCAGGACGATGCAGGCGGCCCGCCTCACCACAGCGTTCCCGCGGCGCGGGCGGGCCAGGCGGCATCATAGGCCGCGCCGTCGAAATCGCCCTCGGTGACTTCCTTCAGCATGTCGCCCACGCTGGGCAACCCCGCCGACTGGTCGCCCGCCGTCCACAGCGCCGACCGCATCAGCGCGCGGGCGCATTGCGGATAGACCTCGGCCACGGCGATCACGATCACCGTCCGGGGCAGCTTGCCGTCGCGGGCGAACCGCCCGCGCAGCGCTTCGTCGGCGGTCAGCCGCGCCGTGCCGTTCACCCGCATCGCGGTCGGCGATCCGGGCACCAGGAACATCAGGCTGACCCGCCCGTCGCGCAGGATGTTGCGCAGGCTGTCGATCCGTTCGTTGCCCTGCCAGTCGGGCAGGGCCAGCGTCCGGCCGTCCAGCACGGTGACCACCGGCCCCTCGTCGCCGCGGGGCGAACCATCGGTGCCTTCGGGCCCGACGGTCGACAGGACGCAGAACCGCGCCCTTTCGATATGGGCGCGATAGCCGGGCGTCAGCACCGGGGCGACCTTCATCGTCGCCGCCCGGCCCGGCGTGCCGTAATGCGCGTGCAGTTCGTCCAGCGTGGCGATCCAGTCCATCACGTCTTCCTCTTGCGCGGCTTGGGGTCGGGGCGTTCGCGGGCGACGGCGCGCAGGGCGGCGACCACCGCCTCGGCGTCGTCCAGCGCCGCATCCGCCCGCAGATAGTCTTTCGCGCCGGGGAAGGGCGGGGCCAGCGGCGCGTCGGGCAAGGCGGCCCGCGCGCCGGGCAGCGGCTTCACCCAGAGGATATCGTCGCAGACCAGCGCCACCACCTTGCCGTCAAGGTAAAGCGCATATTCCCCGAACATCTTGCGCGAGGTCAGCGGCAGGGCGGAAAGCGTATCCATCAGATGCGCCACCGTCTGCGCCGCGGTCGCCATCACGCACCCCCGGCACGCCGGGGGGTGAACCCGGCCTCGGCCATCAGGCGGTCGGACGCGCCCTCGACCATGTCCTCAAGCGTTTCCATGAAGGCGGGCACCGGCAGGCCGGGCGGGATTTCGGGCAGGAATTCCACCACCGCGGTGCCGGGCAGGCGCAGAAGGCTGCGCTTCGGCCAGAAGACGCCCACGTTGGTGGCGACCGGCACGCAGGGCTGGCCAAGCTGTTCGTAGAGAAGCCCCGTGCCCACCTTGTAGGCCCGCTTCTCGCCCGGCGGCACCCGGGTGCCCTGCGGATAGATGATCAGCTGCCCGGGCAGCGCCGTGCCCCTGGCCACATCGTCCTTCATCTTCTGGATCGCCGCGCCGCGCTTGCCCCGGTCGACCGGGATGCAACCCAGCCGCAGCGCATACTGGCCCAGGAACGGGGCGAAGATCAGTTCGCGCTTCATGATGAACTTGCCGCGCGGGACCGACGAGAAGATCAGGATGATGTCGAAGAAGCTCTGGTGCTTGGCGGCGATCACCACCTCGCCGGTGGGCGGGGTGCCGCGGACCTCGGACTTCAGGCCGCAAAGCACGCGGGCGGTGAACCGGACCCAGCGGCAGAACGTATGCGCCGCCGCAAAGGCCCCGCGGCGGGAAAACAGCGCCCAGGGCGCGAAGACCACGGCCAGCACCGCCATCGCCAGATACATCTGGACGACGAAGACAAGGGACAGCACCCAACGGACGGCGATCATGTCAGTTCCCTCAGCTTGCGCAGCGCGGCCCGGCGGGTGGCGGCAAAGGCGACGGCGCCGGCCAGCGGCGGCAACGCCAGCGGCCAGAGCCAGCCCGCGCCCTGGAAGCCAAGGCCGGTCAGGAAGCCGCCGGCGGCATCGGCCCGCGGCAGCAGCAGCACGCCCGCCAGCCCCGCCGCCGCACCGGCCGCGGCGCCGGTCAGCGCGCGCAGCGTGAAGCGGCGCACGAAGGCCCGGGCGATATAGCTGTCGCGCGCGCCGATCAGCCGCAACACCCGGATCACCTGCGCGTTCGCGGCCAGCGAGGCGTTCGCCGCCAGCGTGATCATCGCCGCCATCGTCGCCCCGATCAGCGCGATCGACAGCCAGCCCAGCAGCCGCAGCCGCGCCGCCGCCTCGGCCAGCGGGCGGCGCCAGCGGGTATGGTCGTCCAGCACGGCGCCCGGCGCCTCGGCGGCAAGGCGCTGCCGCAGGCCTTCGCTGTCATAGCCCGGCTCGCCCTCGACCAGTTCGATCAGCCGCGGCAGCGGCAGTTCCGCAACCGGCAGGTCGGGGCCGAACCAGGGTTCCAGCAGGGCGCGCGTCTCCTCGTCGTCCAGCGCGCGGGCGCTGGCCACGCCGGGCGTCGTCGCCAGCAGCGCCAGCACCCGTTCCGTCTGCACCTCCATCTGCTCGGCCGGGGCCGAGAGCCGGATCGTCGCCGTGCGCGCCAGCGCATCCGACCAGCGGCTTGCCAGCCGGCCGGTGGCCAGCGACAGCGCCAGCGCGAAGACGCAAAGGAAAGTCATCGCCGCGGCGGTGAAGGTCGTCAGCCAGGCGGTGTGGCCCGAGGGCGGCACCACCCGGTCGGCATGCCGCGTGTTGTCGAAGAAGGCGGCGATGGCGGGCGGCAGCTTCACAGGTCCGCCCCCGCCAGCTGGATGCGCTGCTTGGCGATCCGCAGCACGCGCGCCGCCACCTGCGCCTTTGCCTGCCGGATCAGGTTCAGGTCATGCGTCGCCACGACGATGGTCTTGCCCATCCGGTTCAGTTCCACCAGCAGCGTCAGCAGCCGCAGCGACATGTCCCAGTCGACGTTCCCGGTTGGTTCATCGGCAAGGATCACGTCGGGGTCCATGATCACCGCCCGCGCCAGCGCGGCGCGCTGCCTTTCACCGCCGGAAAGCGACGGCGGCAGCGCATCGGCCAGATGGCCAAGCCCGACCCAGCCCAAGAGATCGGCCAGATCCTGCGTGTCGCCCCGACGCCCCGTCACCGTCAGCGGCAAGAGGACATTGGCGGTCAGCGGCAGGTGGTCAAGGAACTGCACGTCCTGATGCACCACGCCGATCCGCCGCCGCGTCCGGGCGATGTCGTCGCGGGTCAGGCTGCGGACCTCGCGGTCGAAGACCGTGACATGGCCGGCGGTGGGGATCAGTTCGGCATAGGCAAGTTTCAGGAAAGTCGTCTTTCCCGAACCGGACGGGCCGGTCAGGAAGTAGAATGACCCGGGCGCCAGCCTGAGGGAAACCTCGGAAAGAAGCTCGCCCCCGCCGTAATTGTAGGCCGCGTTTTCGAAGGCGATCACGAAATCGTCCCTGTTTTCCTTCCGCAAGGGGGCGGAATGAACCGTTAGTGTTGCACTTTCAATCGCATGACGGCTATCCATTGCACAAGAGCAGGACACAAAGCCTTGGCCGGGTCGCAGATCGTTGTTACAACATCGGCGACCTTCCCCGGGAGGAGAGTGCCGCATGCGTCTGGCATGCCCGAATTGTGATGCCAAGTACGAAGTGCCCGACGACGCGATTCCCGAAGCGGGCCGCGACGTCCAGTGCTCGAACTGCGGCCACGCTTGGTTCCAGCTGAGGCCAGAACAGGAAGTCGCCGCCGAGGATGAGGCGGCGCTTTACGGTGACGACCTGCCGGTCGGGGACGATGCCGAACCGGGCGTTGCCGCCGTCGCCGCCGTGGCCGCGCCGGTTGCGCCGCCGCCCCCGCTGCCCGACGAACCCGACACGACCGCCGCCGCCGTTGCCGCGCTGATGGCGGGCAGCGATCCGGTGGCTGCCGTGCCCCCGCCGCCGCCGCGCCGGCCCGCGCCGCCCGGCGACGAGGATTTCGAGGATGACGATCCGCCGTCGGTGGTGCCGATGTCCGCGGCACCGCCCCTGGACGATTCCGTCCTTTCCGTCCTGCGCGAAGAGGCCGAGCGCGAGGCCGAGGCCCGCCGCGCCGAAGCGCAGCGCGCCGAAGCCCGCCGGGTCGAGGCCGAGAACCAGGCGCAGACCCAGACCGATCCGGTCGCCGCGGCCCCGGTCGAGGCGCCGGCGATCACGCCGACGCAGCGGCGCCTGGCGATGCTGCGGGGCGAAGACCCCGATGCGCCGCCGCCGGAACCCGCCAAGCCCGCGGCGCGGCGCGACCTGCTGCCGGATGTCGAGGAAATCAACTCGACCCTGCAGCCGGGCGAGAACCTGCCCGATCCCGACGCGATGGTGGATGCCCTGCCCGACCTGACCCGCGCGCGGTTCAGCTTCCGCACCGGGTTCCTGCTGACGATCTTCCTGCTTGCCGTCGCCGCGGTGGTCTATGTCGCCGCGCCCAGCATCGCCGAGATGATCCCGGCCATGCGCGAACCGCTGGCGGGATACGTCGCCTTTGTCGACGGGCTGCGGATATGGCTTGACGGGCTGATGAACGCGGCGACCGAGGCGCTTTCCTTCACCTCGGACGGCTGACCCCCGGCGCGCCGCCGCACGCCGGCCGGCCGCGGCTCAGAAGAAGTCCAGAAGCCGCTTCAGGTAATCCAGTTCCTCGGTCGGCCGTTCCGCCTCGCCCGAACGGCGGCGGAGTTCGTCCAGCAGTTCCTGCGCGCGCTGGTCGGGGTCGTTCTGCACCATGTTCTGATCCGAACCGATCCGCGCCGCATCGCCCGGCTCGCGGCCAAGCGGGTCCTTGCCGTTCGGGTCGGCGCGGCCGGCTTCCTGCACGCCGCCGTTTTCCTGGCCCTCGCGCTGTTCTTCCGCCAGCGCCTCGCCGAAGTCCTGCATCCCCTCGCGCATGGCTTCCAGCGCGTCAGCCTGGTGGTCCAGCGCGCCGTCAAGGTCGCCGTCTTCAAGCGACCGCTCGGCCTCGCGCATCGCCTCCTCGGCGCGGTCCAGCGCGTCGCGGCCGGATTCGCCCTGTTCGGTGCCGTCGCCGGGCAACTGGCCGTCCTGCAATTCGCCCAGCCGGTCGCGCAATTCTTCCTGCCGGTCGGCCAGTTCGCCCGGATCGCCCGGCTGTTCGCCGTTGCGGCCCTTCTGCATGTCGCGATAGGCGTCGTCCGACAGGTCCTGCTGTTCGCGCAGCGTATCGCCCAGTTCGCGCATCGCCTGTTCGCCGGGGCTGCCTTCGCCCTCGCCGCCCTGGCCCTGCACGACCTGCATGTTCTCCATCATCTGCCGCAGCTGTTCCATCAGCGCCATCGCCTCGGCAGTCTTGCCTTCCTCCATCAGGCGCTGAATCTCGTCCAGCATCTCCTGCAGCATGTCGCCGGTGATTTCCTGCCCCTCGCCGCCCTGCGGCATGCCGCCCGGCTGACGCTCGGCCTCTTCGGCAAGCTCGCGCGTGTAGTCGCGCATCGCCTGCTGCATTTCCTTCATCAGCTCTTCGATTTCCTCGGGCGAGGCGCCGTTCCTGATCGCCTCTTCCAGCCGGTCCTGCGCCCGCTGCAGCCGCTCCATCGCGCTGGCAAGGTCGCCCGTCTCGAAGATCAGGGCGATCTGCCACAGTTCGTCGGCAAAGGCATCGCGCTCATCCGTGGTCAGCGGCCCCTCGGTCCGCTCCATCTGCCGCGTCAGCACGCGCAGCCTCTTGGCCGCACTTTCCGACCGCGACAGGTCTTCCGGCCGATACATGATCGCCTTCAGAAGGTCGACCGCGCGGCCGGCGTTTTCCCGGTTCCACAGGATGTCGCGCCGCATCTCGATCACCGCGGCGGCCATCGGGTCGAAGAACCGCAGGCCCGGGATCGTCACCTCGTAGGGCGCCGCCGCGCCGGCCTGGGCCGAGGCGTCGGACACTTCGAACAGCATGCTGACCGGCATGTTCGCCAGGACGGATTTCGAGATGTCGTCGACCAGAAGCTCGGTGAATGCGTCGCGGTTGCCTTTCACCGGCATCGGCAGGTCAAGCACCACCGGGGCAATCTCTTCGGGGTCGATGGTCAGGCCATGCGTCCGCTCGACCCTGGCCAGGTCCAGCGTGATCGTCACCCGGCCGGCCACCACGCCATAATCGTCGCTGGCCTTGAACTCCTGCCGGAAGCGGCCGTCCGCCTCGCGGCCGATCTCGCCCGAAACCTCGACGCCGGGCAGGCCGTCCGGGATGGCGATGATCTGCCATTCGCGCCCGCCCGGCCCGGTGATTTCCAGCCGGCCCGACTGGCTGACCGTCAGGTCGGTGACGCCGGCGGTGCCTTCGGCCAGCGGCGCCGTGCCTTCGGGCGCGGGCGGGGCCACCTGCGCCACGGTCTGTTCGACGGCGATCCCGTCGCCGCCATAGGTGCGAATCTGGATGCGGGTGCCGGTCGGCACCTCGAAGGTTTCGGCGGTGATCTCGTTCAGGTAAAGCGTCGGCTTGCCGGTATAGGCGGGGGGCTGCGCCCAGCCTTCCCAGACCGGGCCGCCGGGCATTGCCTCGGCCGGGCCGGGGGCGATGCCGGCGACCGTCGTCACCCGCCAGAGCGAGCCGAACAGCGCCGCCATCACCGCCGCGGTCAGCGCGACATAGCGCAGCGAATAGGGATCGCGCGACGACAGCCGCAGGTCCGGCGCCACCGGCCGCGCCGTTGCCGCGCGGGCGGCCATGCGGGTGCGGTGCGCCTGCCAGACGGCTTCGGACCCGGCATCGTCACGGCCCACGGCCATGGCATCCTGCAGCGCGGCGATCGGCCGGCCGGGCAGCGCCGCGTCCAGCCGGGCCATCGCCTCGGCCGCACTCGGGCGGCGGAACTGGCGCCAGCCCCAGCCCAGCGCGGCCAGGGCCGCCAGCAGGGTGACGCCGGCCCCGATCTGCACCCAGAGCAGCGGCCCCAGGTCCTGCACCCCGAAGGCCGCCGCCGACAGGGCAAGCAGCAGCACCGTCCAGAGCGGCCAGAACGCCCGGGTCAGCCGTTCGGCCCAGAGCCCGATCAGCGTCAGCCGCCGGGCGACGGTCAGATTCTCCAGTGCCGATTCGGGGTTTGCTCCGGCCATCCAGCCCTCATCCGCGGGCCGCGGGTTTCACAGCCACGGCGGAAGTCTATCGCGCGAAAGCATTTCGTCAAAGCTTGGCCTTTCGCGGATGACGGCGAAGTGATCCCCGCGGACCAGCACCTCGGGCACCAGCGGCCGGCTGTTGTACTCGCTGGCCATCACCGCGCCATAGGCCCCGGCGCTGCGGAAGGCGACCAGCGCCCCCTCGGCCAGCGGCGGCAGGTCGCGCGCCCGGGCGAAGGTGTCGCCGGTTTCGCAGACCGGGCCGACCACGTCGAAAGGCCGCGTCGCGGTGCCGGGCGCGGGTTCGGTCACCGGCATGATGTCGTGGTGCGCGTCATACATGCTGGGGCGGACCAGATCGTTCATCGCCGCGTCAAGGATCAGGAAATCGCGGCCCTCGCCCTCTTTCAGCCAGATGACAGAGGCGACCATCAGCCCCGAATTGCCGGAAATCAGCCGCCCCGGCTCGATCTCGATCTCGCAGTCCAGATCGCCCAGCACCCGCTTGATCATCGCGCCGTAATCCATCGGCAGGGGCGGGGCGTCGTTCGAACGTGTGTAGGGAATGCCAAGGCCGCCGCCCAGGTCCAGCCGGTCGATCCGGTGGCCATCGGCGCGCAGGGCCAGCGTCAGTTCGCGCACCTTGGCGAAGGCCGCCTCGAAGGGCGCAAGATCGGTCAGCTGGCTGCCGATATGCACATCGACGCCGACGACGCGGATGCCCGGCAGCGCCGCCGCCTCGGCATAGACGCCGAGCGCTTTCGCGATCGGGATGCCGAACTTGTTCTCGCTTTTTCCCGTGGCGATCTTGGCATGGGTCTTTGCGTCCACGTCCGGGTTCACCCGCACCGCGATGGGTGCAACGGTGCCCATCGCGGCGGCAATCTCGGAAATCGCCCTGAGTTCGGGTTCGCTTTCCACGTTGAACTGCCGGATGCCGCCTTCCAGCGCCGCCCTGATCTCGGCCCGGGTCTTGCCCACGCCGGAAAAGACGATGCGCCCGCCCGGGACGCCGGCGGCCCTGGCCCGCAGGTATTCCCCGCCCGAGACCACATCCATCCCCGCGCCCAGATCGCCCAGCACCTTCAGCACCGCGACATTCGACAGCGACTTGATGGCGAAGCACACCAGATGCGGCAACGGCGACAGCGCCTCGGTGAACAGGCGGTAGTGCCGGGTCAGCGTGGCGGTGGAATAGACGTAGAACGGCGTTCCCACCGAGGCCGCGATGTCGATCAGGCTGACATCCTCGGCGTGAAGCACGCCTTGGCGGTAGAGGAAGTGATCCATCGTCGGCTCCGCACCCCCCGGGGGGCATGGCCGCGTCTATAGCATGGGGGCGGGAAAGGGCAACGCGCGCCTCAGCGCACGACGACGCCCACGCCGACGCTGCCGCCGACCGTCACGCCGGGCTGGACCGCGGACTGCGAGGGCGCGACCGGCGCGCCGTCGGCGCCGCAGGCGGCAAGGGACAGAAGCGTCAGCAGAAGGGTGACGGCACGGGTCATCTGGAACCTCAGAACGAAATGGAGATTTCGGCACCGTCATCGTCGCCGGTGCCAATGGTGAAGCCTGCATCCAGCGCCGGATCGGAACAGCCGGCCAGCGCGGCGAGGCAAAGGAGAAGGGCGCGTCTCATCCCTTGCTGAACACATGCACGGTCACTGGCCCGTCGGTCACCGGCCTGTCGCCCGGGGCCGAGAGGAACACGGACAGAAGGATGATCTCGATCATGCGGCCAGCCTGACCGGCGATCAGCCGCTTGTCACGTCACGATTTCCTTCCAGCGTGCAATCTGCGCCCGCACCTGCGCCGGGGCGGTGCCGCCGTAGCTTTGCCGCGAGTTCACCGAGTTCTCGACCCCCAGCACCGAATAGACCGACTGGTTGATCCCCGGATGCACCTCCTGCATCTCGGTCATCGACAGTTCCGGCAGGTCGCAGCCCTTCTTCTCGGCCAGGGCGACCAGCGATCCGGTCACATGATGCGCCTCGCGGAAGGGCAGGCCCAGTTCGCGGACCAGCCAGTCGGCAAGGTCGGTCGCGGTGGAAAAGCCCGATGCCGCGGCGGCGCGCAGCACATCGCGGTTCGCCGTCATGTCGCTGACCATGCCGGTCATCGCGGCAAGGCCCAGCATCAGGCTGTCGGCGGCGTCGAAGACCTGTTCCTTGTCTTCCTGCATGTCCTTGGAATAGGTGAGCGGCAACCCCTTCATCACCGTGAACAGCGCGACGGTGGCGCCAAGGATGCGGCCGATCTTGGCGCGCAGCAACTCGGCCGCGTCGGGGTTCTTCTTCTGCGGCATGATGCTGGACCCGGTGGTCCAGCGGTCCGACAGGCGCACGAAGCGGAACTGCGCGCTGGACCAGATCACCAGTTCCTCGGCAAAACGCGACAGGTGCATGGCGCAGATGCTGCTGGCCGACAGGAATTCCAGCGCGAAATCGCGGTCGGATACGGAATCAAGGCTGTTCGCCGTCGGCCGGTCGAACCCCAGCGTGGCGGCGGTCATGTGCCGGTCGATCGGGAACCCCGTCCCGGCCAGCGCGGCGGCGCCAAGCGGGCATTCGTTCATCCGCGCCCGCGCATCGGCAAAGCGCGACCGGTCGCGGGCGAACATCTCGACATAGGCCATCATGTGATGGCCCCATGTCACCGGCTGCGCCGTCTGCAGATGGGTGAAGCCCGGCATCACCCAGTCGGCCCCCGCCTCTGCCTGCGCGAGGAAAGCGCCCATCAGCGCCGTCAGCCCGGCGATCGCCGCATCGCACTGGTCGCGCACCCAGAGCCGGAAGTCGACCGCCACCTGGTCGTTGCGGCTGCGCCCGGTGTGCAGGCGCTTGCCCGCCTCGCCCACGATCTCGGTCAGGCGGGATTCGACGTTCAGGTGGATGTCCTCCAACTCGGCCCGGAACGGGAACGTCCCCGCCTCGATCTCTGACAAGACCGTGAGCAGCCCTTCCCCGATCGCCCGCGCATCGCTATCGCTAAGGATGCCTGTCGCCGCCAGCATGGCGGCATGGGCACGCGAGCCTTGAATGTCCTGCGCGTAAAGCCGCCTGTCGAACCCGATCGAGGCATTGATCGCCTGCATGATCGCGTCCGGCCCCTCGGCGAAGCGCCCGCCCCACATCTGGTTGGCGGCCTGGGTCTTCGGGTCAGCGGTCATGGGAATGCCCTTGGGATGGAGACTATCGTGCGTCTGGCTTTCGCGGTCCTCTACACGGCCTTGGCCTTTGGTGCAAACGCGGCTCAGGCGCAGGATATGTCGGCGCTGGTCACCGGCGAGATGCAGAAGTTGACGCTGAGCGAGCCGCGCCCCGTGCCCGAGGCGCCGCTGGTGAGGCTGGACGACAGCCCGGCCTCGCTGGCCGACTATCGCGGCAAATGGGTGGTGCTGAACTTCTGGGCCACCTGGTGCGCCCCCTGCAAGGCCGAGATGCCGTCGCTTGACGCGCTGCAGCTGTCGATGCCCGAACTGGCGGTGGTGCCGGTGGCGACGGGCCGGAACTCGAACGCCGGGATCGAGCGGTTCTATGAAGAGGTCGGGGTAAGGAACCTGCCGGTTCTGATCGACGTGAAATCGGGCCTGTCGCGGCAGATGGGCGTGGCCGGCCTGCCGGTGACGGTGATCCTGAACCCCGAGGGGCAGGAAGTCGGCCGGCTGATCGGCGATGCCGACTGGAACTCGCCCGAGGCACAGGCGGTGCTTGCGGCGCTGATGGCCGGGAACTGAGGCGGGGCTGACGCGCTTGCCTGCAGGCGCGGCCTGCGGCTAGGCTTCGGGCAGTCGGTCGCAGCAGGTGGCGTCCATGCCCGCAATTTCCCGCCGGCCGGTTCTTCTTGGCCTCTCGCTTGCCGTTGTGCCCGGGCGGCTCTGCGCCGCATCGGCGGTGGCCAGGGTGACGGCGGTCACGGGCAAGGCCGAGGCCCGTGTTCCCGGCGAAGGGCGGGTCGCGCTGTCGCCCGGGATGGACCTGCCGGCGGGAACCTCTGTCATCCTCTTCGGCAATGCGACGGCAGGTTTCGCCCTTGACGACGGCACGCTGGTGAACGCAGGCGAATTCAGCCAGCTTCACCTCGGCCCGGCGACGGTGACCCGCGGCAGCCTCAACATCAGCGGCGTTGCTGTGGTGGACCGGCGGGGCGCGACGGCGGGGACAAGCATCGTCGTCAGCAACCCCGGCTTCGAGGTGGAACTGGCCAATGCGCGGGTCTTCCTTGCCAGCCTGGGCGGCGGGCGCGTCTTCGTGAAGGACGGCACCGCCAAAGTCAGGACGCCGGCCGAAACGATCAACCTTTCGGCGGGTGAGGGGGTGGACGACATTCCGCCGTGGGACGTGGTCGCGCCGGCAGCCGTTCCCCCGCCCGCGGCCGAGCCGATGCCGGCGCCGCCGCCCCCGCCGCCGCCCGAGGTTACCCGCTGGACCGACGAGGCGGTCGCCGATGCCTTTGCCAGCGTCGGCCTGACGGTCTGACCGCGCGCCCCGGCCCCTAAAGGTCGAAGGTCGCGAAGACCGGCGCGTGATCGCTGGGCTGCTCCCAGCCCCGCGCGGCCCGCAGGATGCGGCTGCCATGCGCGGCATTGGCGATGTCGGGCGTGGCCCAGACATGGTCCAGCCGCCGGCCCTTGTCGGCGGCGTCCCAGTCGGGGCTGCGATAGCTCCACCAGCTGTAAAGCAGGCCCTGCGGAATGTCGGTCCGCGTCACGTCCACCCATTTGCCGGCGTCCTGCGCCGCGCCAAGGTGTTCAACCTCGACCGGCGTGTGGCTGACGATCTTCAGCAGCGCCTTGTGGTTCCAGACGTCATCCTCGCGCGGGGCGATGTTCAGGTCGCCCACCAGGATCGACCGTTCCGGCCGGTCGGCATGGAACGCATCCCGCATCTCGGCCAGGAAGTCGAGTTTCTGGCCGAACTTCACGTTTTCCGCCCGGTCGGGAATGTCGCCGCCGGCGGGGACATAGAAATTGTGGACCGTCACCCCGTTTTCCAGCCGCGCCGCAACGTGCCGCGCATGGCCCAGCTTCGCATAGTCGCGGTCGCCGGCATCGGTGATCGGCAGCTTCGACAGGATCGCCACGCCGTTGTATCCCTTCTGCCCGCGCGCGACGACATGGGCGTAGCCAAGGGCCGCGAACCCTTCGAGGGGGAAGCTCTCGATCGGGGTCTTGATCTCCTGCAGGCACAGGATGTCGGGCGCTTCCTCGGCCAACAGCTTCTGGACGATCGGCTCGCGCAGGCGGACCGAGTTGATGTTCCATGTGGCGATGGTGAAGGGCATGGGCGGGCTCCGGGGCTTGGGCGGCCGACGGTAAGGCCGACCGCCGCAAGTCTCAAGAGCCCGGCATGATCACTCGATCTTGCCCGGCAGGCTGAGATCGCCCGAGGCCACGTCGAAGACATCGGTCACGCAGAGAAGCGGCGCGTGCAGGTTGGCGTTGACGCGCAGCGCCGAGGTCACGCCGTCAAAGGTCGCGCCAGCGGCATCGGCGGCAGCCAGTGGCACCCGCACCTGGATCGCCGGCCCATCGAACAGGGGCGTATAGCCGGGGCTGTCGATGAACAGCGGCAGGCCCGGCCAGGTGGGCGGCAGGGCGGGCGTCTCGCCTTCTGGGATGTCGCGGACCTTCAGCGCGCCGGGACCGCAGGCCTCGTCCGGGGTAAGGACGACCCAGTGGCTGTGCCAGGCCTCGCCGTCATTGTCGGCATCGCCGTCGCCGGTTTCGTCGTTCAGCGGCGTGTCGTCGAAGTCCGGATGCGCGGTCGCGGCCAGCGCCAGGATGCCGGTGCCGCCCTCGAACCCGACCGTCGCCGGGTCCAGCGAGGTGGGCCAGACATAGGCGGTGACCGGCGCCCCGGCCAGCGCGCCGGCGGGCTGCGGCTTTTCACTGCCCGCGTCGCCCGCGGTGGTCATCCGGAAGATGACGGTCCGCCCGTCGCGATGCACTTCGGCGCTGAGGATGTCGAAGCTTGCGGTGATCTTCTCGTCCCGCGCCGAGGCGATGCCGTCGGCGACAGCGGGGCTTGCAGCCAGGATGATTGCCAGGGCGGTGGACAGGGGTCGGGTCATCTCGGTTTCCTCCATTTGATAGCGACTCGATACTATTGCAAAAGAGGCAGCGAGTCGATATCATTATTGGATGGGCGACGCGCGCACCCTTGCGGAACTGATCCTGCGGCTGTCGCGGCTGGAACAGGCCGGGGCATGGCAGGATGACCTGAACCCGGCGCAGCGGGCGGCGCTGGCCTATCTGATGCGCGCCAACCGCTTTTCCCGCGCGCCCTCGCAGGTGGCGGATTATCTGGGGACGACCAGGGGAACGGTGTCGCAGACGCTTCGGTCGCTGGCCGCCAAGGGGCATGTCGCCGCCGAGACGGCGCCCGGTGACCGCCGGTCGATCCGCTACCGGGTGACGGATTCCGGCCGGGCGGCGATGGCGCAGGCGGGGGCGCTGGAACAGGCGCTGTCCGGGCTTGATGCGGCCGGCACCGGCACGCTTCATGCCCTGCTGGCCGGCCTGCTGGCCAGGGCGATCCGGGCGAACCGGAGCCGGCCCTTCGGCATCTGCGCCGACTGCGCACATTTCCGCCCGGCTGACGCTGGGGGCTTCTGCGCGCTGCTGGCCGAACCGCTGGACCGGGATGAAACCCGCCTGATCTGCCACGAGCAGACACCGCGGGCCGCCTGAAAGAAAGGCCGGGCAAGAGGCCCGGCCAAGTCCAACAGGGAGGTATCCCTTCTTGTATCACGAATCGTGAATAAGACGAATCGTGCGGTTTCTGCCGGTGCAAGAATGTTCCGCCGCATTGTTTTTCGGCCACAACCCGGGATTGAGGCGCATCAGCGCATCGGTTCCAGCGCCGCCGCCAGCGCCGCGTCGAAGGCGGCGGGGTCCTCGATCTGGGGAATATGGCCGACGCCGGGAAGCACCGTCATCGGCGCGGCGGTGATCCGGGCGATCTCCTCGCCCTGCGCGGGGGGCGTGGCGGTATCCTCGGCCCCCCAGATCAGCGCCAGCGGCACCGCAAGGTCGCGCCATCCCGCCTCGGTCGTGGAAAGCGCGCCCGCGGGCGGCACCATCAGGCTGGGCAGCCAGTCGGCCAGCGCCGCGGTCGTGCCGCGCAGCGCCATCGGCCGGCGCAGGACGGCGATCACCCCGGGCGTCGCCGCCTCTTTCCGGTGGACGAACATCCGCAGCATGAAGCCCATGGCAAAGGGATTGGTCGCCGTCGCCGCCACCATCGTCTCGCGCAGGATGCGCGGGCGCAGCGGCAGGGGCATCGCCTGCCCGGTCCCGTCCTCACCCAGCCCGATGGCGCCGCAGATCACCACCAGCCCGGCAAAGGCGGCGGGATCGGCCATCGCCGCCTCGGCCGCGGGGCCCGCGCCGACGGAATGGGCGACCAGCACCGGCCGCACCTCCAAGGCCGCCGCAAGGGCGCGGATACGGTCTGCCTGATGCTGCCGGCTGTAGTCGTCGCCCGGCGTGCGGTCGGAAAACCCCATCGGCGGCAGGTCGAAGGCGATGCTGCGCCAGCCCGCCGCCGCAAGCGCCGCCTGCGTTTCCGCCCAAAGCCGCGACCAGCCGATCGAGCCGTGGACCAAGAGGACGACCGGCCCGTCCGCAGGCCCCGTCTCTTCCACATAGATGCGGCCCAGCGCGGTGTCGACCAGCCGCCCCTCGGCCGGCAGCGCGGCATCACGCGCCTGCGTCTCGCCCAGGGCGACAACACCGCGCAGCGCCGCCAGGGCCAGCACGACGAAAAGCAGGAGGAGGGCGATCAGGCGAAGGAAAAGCCGCATGACGCCGGCATAGCATGGCGCCATCAGCCGCGATAGCGCGCGACGCCCCGGCCCAGCGCGGACAAAAAAGGCCGGGCGCGAAGCCCGGCCAAGTCCAACAGGGAGGAGCCGTGCCATAACCCCGACACGGCAAGGGGAACACTCGGTGGGACGCAGATCCCGTCTTAAGCCGACTCACTTAATAATCGGTGAATCCGGCAAGATTCCGGCCTTCACGCGACGAGTCTGTAGCCGCCGCTTTCCGTCACCAGCAGGCGCACGTTGGCGGGATCGGGTTCGATCTTCTGCCGCAGCCGGTAGATGTGGGTTTCCAGCGTATGCGTCGTGACGCCCGCATTATACCCCCAGACCTCGTGCAGCAGCACATCGCGCGGCACCACGCCCGTCTGCGCCCGATAGAGGAACTTGAGGATATTGGTTTCCTTCTCGGTCAGCCTGATCTTCTTGTCCTTCTCGTCCAGAAGCAGCTTCTGCGCCGGGCGGAAGGTGTAGGGGCCAAGCTGGAACACCGCGTCCTCGGACTGTTCATGCGTCCGCAGCTGCGCCCGGATACGGGCCAGCAGCACCGGGAACTTGAACGGCTTCGTCACATAGTCGTTCGCGCCCGAGTCGAGCCCGAGGATCGTGTCGGCATCGGTGTCGTGCCCGGTCAGGATCATGATCGGGCATTTCACGCCCGACTTGCGCATCCGCCGGCACAGCTCGCGCCCGTCGGTATCGGGCAGGCCCACGTCAAGGATCACCAGATCGTAGATCGCCGCCTTGGCCTTCTCCATCCCCTCGGCGCCGGTGCGCGCCTCGAAGACGTCGAAATCCTCGGTCATCACCAGTTGCTCGGACAGCGCCTCGCGCAGGTCGTCGTCATCGTCGACCAGAAGGATTTTCCGCAGTTGCGCCATGACAGCCTCCGCTTTCGTTGCGCAACCGAGATGCGCCCGGATCACGAAGCCCGCAAGATTTGCGACAGCGGATTCACGGCGACGTGTCGCCACACGCGGGAATGTTTCAATCCTGTCATCCGCAGGGTAAGGAAAGGCCGGAAGGATCGCCGCCCATGACGCTTGCGCCCGACATCACCGAACGGCTGGCCCGCGCGCGGGGCGACCTGCGCATGGGCGTGCCGGTGGTGCTGGCGGGCGAAGGGGCCGGCGCGCTTGCCGTCGCGGTCGAGGCGCTGACGCCCGCCCGGCTGGCGGACCTGCGGGCGCTTGGGGCGCCGGAACTGGCCCTGACCGCGCGCCGGGCCGAGACGCTGAAGACCCCGCCCTATGACGGCGACCTGCTGCGTGCAGCCCTGCCGCCCGATGCCGGGCCTGACTGGCTGAACGCGCTGGCCGACCCGGCCGATGACCTGCGCGTGCCGATGAAGGGCCCGCTTCGCCCGATCCGCGACGGGTCTGCCGCGCTGCACCGGGCGGCGCTGGCGCTGGCGAAATCGGCGCGGCTTTTGCCCGCCGCCGTGCTGGTGCGTGTCGACCATCCGCTGACACTGGCCGGCGACAACGCCCTTACCCTGCTGCGGCTTGACGAGATCGGCCCCCAGCTGGCGGCCCTTGCCCCGGTGGACGAGGTCATTGCCGCGCGCCTGCCGATGGCGCTGGCCGGGATCGGCCGGCTGCACATCTTTCGCCCCGAGGATGGCGGCGATGAACATTACGCCGTCGAGATCGGCCAACCGGACCGGGCGAAACCCGTCCTTGCGCGCCTCCATTCCGCGTGTTTCACCGGCGATGTCCTTGGCAGCCTGAAATGCGACTGCGGCCCCCAGTTGCACGCCGCGCTGGCGCAGATGGGCGACGAAGGGGCGGGCGTCCTGCTCTACCTCAACCAGGAAGGCCGCGGCATCGGCCTTGCCAACAAGATGCGTGCCTATTCCCTGCAGGATCAGGGTTTCGACACGGTCGAGGCGAACCACCGCCTTGGCTTCGAGGATGACGAGCGCGATTTCAGGATCGGCGCGCAGATCCTGCGCAAGATGGGCTTTTCCTCGGTCCGGCTGCTGACCAACAACCCGCGCAAGGTGGCGATGCTGGAAAGCTGCGCCCTGACGGTTGCCGAACGCGTGCCGCTGAAGGTGGGCCTGACGCCCGAGAACGCGGCCTATCTGGCCGTCAAGGCCCGCAAGTCCGGGCATATCCTGTGACCGCCGACCTTCGCCTGACGCCCACGGGTCTGCTGTTCCACGGCAACCGCATCCCCTGCAGCATCGGCCGCGGCGGCATCAGCGCGAAGAAGCGTGAAGGCGACGGCGCCACCCCCGCCGGCCTGCACCGCATCATCCGCTGCCTCTACCGCCCCGACCGGCTGTCGCGCCGGCAGGTGCCGGTCTGGGCCGAACCCTTCGGCCCGCGCGACCTCTGGTCGGACGACCCTGCCGATCCGGCCTACAACAGCCACGTCCGGGCACCCTATCCGGCCTCGCACGAACGGCTGTCGCGGGCCGATCCGCTTTATGACCTGATCCTTGTCACCGACTGGAACATGGCCCCCGCGGTGCCGGGCCGCGGCTCGGCCATCTTCCTGCACACATGGCGCCGCCCGGGCTATCCCACCGCGGGCTGCCTGGCCTTTTCCCGGCCGCATCTTCTGTGGATCGCCAACCGCATCCGGCCGGGCGCAAGCCTGCTGGTTCCCGCGCCCGGTCGATCTGACGTTGCGTAACAGGCAGAAACGGTTCAGGTTTTCCTGACCTGCCGCCACGGCGGCCCGGCCTCATCCTGTGCGGGTCATCGGAGATCACCATGTCCTTTACCCGCCGTTCGCTTCTTTTCGCTGCCGGGGCCGCCGCCGGCGCCATCGCCACCCGCCAGCTTGGTTCGCAGAACCCGTCAGCCGACGGCGTGGCGATGATCGCGCCCAAGGGGGGCGCGGGCGTCCTGAACGATGCCTCCGGCCTGTCGGAAACTCCGGTCTTCCGGCACATCACCCTGACCGACCGGGGAACCGTGGTCGATGCGCTGCGCCGCGAACTGGCTGAGGCGCGGGCGGCGGGGCGGCCGGTGAACCTTGGCGCCGCGCGGCATTCGATGGGCGGGCAGGCGATCCCGCGCGACGGCCACGCCATCACCTTCGACGCGCCGCTGGTCGAGGCGGATGCCGCCGCCCGCACCTACCGCGTGCAGGCGGGCACCCGCTGGCATCAGGTGATCGCCGCGCTCGATCCCCTTGGCCTGTCGCCCAAGGTCATGCAGTCGAACGCCGATTTCGGCGTGGCCGCGACTTTCTCGGTCGGCGCGCATGGCTGGCCGATGCCCTTCGGCCCGATGGGGGCGACGGTGCGGTCGATCCAGATGGTGCTGGCGGACGGCCAGCTTGTCACCGCCTCGCGCCGCGAGAATGCCGAACTTTTCCGCGCCGCGATGGGCGGCTACGGCCTGATCGGCCTGATCACCGAGATGGAGGTCGAGGCCGAGGCGAACATGCTGCTTCAGCCCGATTTCGCCATGATGCCGGCCGGGGATTTCGCCCCCGCCTTCGCCGCCCACGCCGGGCAGGGCGAGGTGCCCATGGCCTATGGCCGGCTGAACGTCGACCGCGCGGGTTTCTTCGCCGACGCGATGCTGGTGACCTGGCGCCCGGTAGCAGGGGAAATCCCGCCCGTCGCCGGCTCGGGCTTCCTGTCGCGCGCCGCACGGCCGATCTTCCGGGCGCAGGTGGGCAACGAATGGGTGAAGCGCCGCCGCTGGGGCATCGAGACCGGCATCGGCGCATGGCTGGCCGGGCCGGCCAGCCGGTCGAACCTGATGAACGAGCCGGTCGTCACGCTGGACGACCACGATGCCACCCGCACCGACATCCTGCATGAATATTTCGTCGCGCCCGAAGCCTTCCCCGCCTTCGTCGCCGCCTGCCGCGAGATCATCCCGCAAAGCTTTCAGGAGATGATGAACATCACCCTGCGCTGGGTGGCGCAGGACGGCGACGCGGTGCTTTCCTATGCCCCCGCCGGCCCGCGCATCGCTTCGGTCATGCTCTTCAGCCAGGAGATGAGCGCGCGGGCCGAGGCCGACATGGCCCGGATGACCGAGGCGCTGATCGAGGCGGTCCTTGCCCTTGGCGGCAGCTACTACCTGCCTTACCGCCCGCACGCGCGGCCGGACCAGTTCCTGCGCTGTTACGCCCGCGCGCCCGAATTCGCCGCGCTGAAGCGGCAGGTCGACCCGGGGTTTCTGCTGCGCAACGCGCTCTGGGATCGCTACATCGCCCCGATAGAGGTTTGACCATGGGCCTGCACCGCACCACCGCCTTCGTCTATGCCGCGATCCTGATGCTGGTCGCCGCGCTGAACTACATCCCCGGGCTGGCGGATGAAAACGGCGTCCTGTTCGGGGTCTTCGCGCTGGATGTCTACGACGACAGCCTGCATCTGGCCTCGGGCCTCTGGGCGCTGGTGGCGGCGCTCATCTCCTCGCGCGCGGCGCGGCTGTTCCTTCTTCTCTTCGGCGCGCTCTATCTGGGCGACGGGCTTCTGGGTCTGGCGACCGGGTCGGGCTATCTGGACCTTGGCATCTTCAACTATGGCATCCAGGACCTCGACTTCGGCTTCAGGATCAAGGCGAACCTGCCCCATATCGCGCTGGGCGGGATCGCGCTGCTGGTCGGGCTACGGAAGTGAGGCTCCTTCTCCGCCTTGCCCTGCGCCTTTTCCTCGTCGTGGTGGCGCTGGTCCTCTTGCTGCTGTCACCCCTCGCCTATGTCGAGGTGATGTGCCGGCCGCAAGGCGCGCCCGCGCCGCGCGACCCGCTGGTCGGCGCCGGCTGGCAAAGGGATGAGGCGCGGACGCTGCTGACCTATCCGGAATGGCACATCGTCCATGCCTATGACGACTACGCCGCCACCATCGCCAGCGGCGACCCGCAGGATTATGGCTATCTGCGGTCAGTCACCGGCTTCTGGTCCTCGCTCTGCGCGCTTTCGGCGGCATCCGGCCCGCATGGCGGTTTCCAGTGGGAAACCAAGCAGATGGTCTACACGATCGGCGTTTCCTTCACCGCCGAACTGGCGCTGAAGGCGGCCTATGAGGAAACTTTGGGCCGCATCGCCACCTGGGTCCGCGGACCCGACCGCGCGGCGCTTGACGATCTTTCGGCCGATCAGGCGGCGGCCTATGCCATCTTCCTGCAGCAGGTGCCTTGGTATCGCTGGAATTTCACCGCCGACGCCGACGCGCTTGCCGCCGCCAGCACCGGCAGCTTCCGCGACCGCGAACGGAACCTTGCCCTTGGCATCGAATACCGCAGCAAGGCCGCCTATGCGCAGGTGATTGCCGCCGCCGTGGCCGGGGTGGGCGCGGACGAACTGCGCCTGCGCGCCGTGGTCACCGGCCTGCCGCCCGAAACGCTGGCTGCCCTGCCCGAAGTGCAGGTGATCGAGACGCTGCCCGAAGGCGTGGTGATCGAGGCGCCGCGCTACCGCGCCTTCACCCGGCTGGCCGAGCGGATCGCCGCGGCCGGCGGCGACTTCGTCGAGATTGCCGGGAACGACGACATCCTCTTCACCCTGGTGACCGACAGGCCCGATCTCTATGGCGCGCTGCACAGTTTCGCCCGTCAGGGCAATCCCGGCTGGCGGCATCTTGTCCTGCTGCCGGTATCCGGCCTTGCGCGGGAACTGCGCGATCTTGCCGCACGGGGCGTGACAGTCGAGCATATCCATGACTACTAGCCGCGCCGTCCTGCTGGCGCTGCCGCTGGTGGCGCTGGGCTGGATCGGCATGCTGCTTCTGGTGATGCGGCTGGCCGGCGCGCCGGCGGCGCTGGTGCCGTTCCCGCCGCCCGGCCTGCTGGCGCAGCTGCCGGAAGGGGTGGCCATCGCCGATGCCAGCCGCCACAGCGTGACCCTGCGCTCGGACGCGCCGGATTTCGTGGCCATGCTCTACCGGCTTGGCGCGCCGCTGGTCCTGCCCGCCGGGCTTCCGGCCTGCCTGCCCGCCCCGGATCAGCCCCGGGCGCCGTAATCTCGCGCGCCGAAGATCGCGCTGCCCACCCGCACATGCGTCGCGCCATGGGCGACCGCCTGTTCGAAATCCGCGCTCATCCCCATGGAAAGGCAGGGCAGGCCGTTCCGTTCCGCAATCGACCGCAACAGCGCGAAATGCGGCACCGGGTCCTGCTCATCCGGCGGGATGCACATCAGCCCCATCACCGGCAGCCCCATCACCCGGCAGGCATCGACGAATCCGTCGGCATCGGCGGGCAGGACGCCGGCCTTCTGCGGCTCGACCCCGGTGTTGACCTGCACGAACAGCTGCGGCGACACCCCCCGCGCCTCGGCCAGCCGGGCCAGTTTCTCGGCCAGCGAGGGCCGGTCGAGCGTGTGGATCACGTTGAAAAGTTCGACCGCCGCCTTGGCCTTGTTGGTCTGCAGGGGCCCGATCATGTGCAGTTCGACCGCCGGATAGCGGTCCTTCCAGGCGGGCCATTTCGCCTGCGCCTCCTGCACGTAGTTCTCGCCAAAGACGCGCTGTCCCTCGGCCAGCACCGCCTCGATCCGTTCGGCCGGCTGCACCTTCGACACCGCGATCAGGGTCACCGATCCTTCGGCCCGCCCCGCCGCGCGCTCGGCCGCGCGCAGCCGCGCCGAAATCTCTGTCAGTCCCATTGCTCAGTCCTCGATATGGCCGTCCCGGCGCAGCTGCGCGATCATGGGGGCAAGACGGTCGGCGTAACGCTCCCACGCGCGGACCGATCCTTTCGAGATCGGCTGCCGCACCTGCCATACGCTCAGGGTTTCAACCTTGCGCGTATTCTTGTGGAAATTAAGGCAGGCGTCCTCCCATTCCAGGCCGCAGGCCGCGATCAGCGCCCGCGACTGCGGCTTGGGATCGTCGACCAGTTCCTCGTAGCGGATTTCGTGGAACCAGCCCGGCACCAGCCCGCGCCAGAAGTCGATCATCCGCACGAAGGTGGTGTAGTGCCGCGCCAGATCGACCTGGTCATAGGCGTAAAGATGTGTGCCGGCCGGGAAGACGTTCTTGTAGATCGACAGCAGTGTGTCGCGCGGATCGCGGCGCACCACGATGAACCGCGCCTGCGGCATGGCCAGCCGCGCCAGCCCCAGCGTCAGGTAGGTCTGGATCGACTTGTCGGTGATCCGGTCGGCGCCGGGAAAGCGCGCGCGGATCATCGCCGCATAATCCTGGCCCAGCGCCGCGAACTCGGCCGGCGCAATCGTCGCCGCCCTGCGCAACGCGCCGCCCTTGCCCGTCATCAGCCGCATCGCCGACACCGTCCCGTCCGCCAGTTCACCCGCGCCGGTGACCGACGAATGGCTGGCGATGATCTGCTCGACCAGCGTCGTCCCGGACCGGGGCATGCCTGTCACGAAGATCGGCGCCGCTTCCGTCGCTCCGGGCACGCGGAAACCGGTCCAGTCCACCCCCGCCATCGCCTCGATCAGGGCCGCGACCTGATCCTCACGCTCGGCGATGCTGTAGGGATTGGCCTTGCGCATCAGCGCATTGGCCGGATCAAGGTAGTCGAAGACCCGCGCGAAATCCTTCACGTCCTCATGCGCCTTGGCCAGCGCGAAGCCCAGCGCCATCCGGTCGCGGTCGGGGGTGGCGGGGTCGGCGAAGCGCCGTTCCATCGCCGGGATCAGCGGGTCGTCCTTGGTGGCCTTGTGGGACGCGAAGTAAAGCCGGTAGTTCTCGCCCAATGCCGGATCGGCCTTGATGGCCCGCAGGAAGCTGTCTTCCGCCTCGGCGAAGCGGCCCAGTTCCTGCAGGAACACCCCGCGCGCGCCCAGGATCACCGCATGGTCCGGCGCCAGCGCCAGCGCCGCGTCGAAATGCGCCTCGGCCTCGGCATCCAGCCCCAGATGCGCTTCGGCCTGCGCCAGCATCATCAGGGGCATCGGCCGCCGGTTCAGCCGAACCGCCTCGGCAAAGGCCGCGCGCGCGCCGTCATAGTCGCGCAGCTGCGTCAGGGCATTGCCGCGCGCCTGGCGAATCTCGGCCCGCGCCGGGGCCAGCGCCTCGGCCCGGTCCAGCCAGTGCAGCGCCGCCTTCGCCTGCCCCTCGGCCAGCAGCATCTGGCCAAGGCCCGCCAGCGCCGACACAAGATCGGGCGCGCGGGCGATCGCCGCCCGGAAGGCGGCCTTCGCCTCATCCCCCCGGCCCAGCCGCGCCAGGACCGGCGCCATGTTCGCCTGCGCCTCGGCATAGGCGGGATCGGCGGCCAGCGCCGCGCGGAAAGCGGCCAGCGCCGCATCGGTGCGGCCCAGCGCGGCAAGCGCGGTTCCGCGCACGTTGGCGGCCAGCGCGCAGCCCCGGTGCGCCGCCAGAATCCGCGCCGCCGCCGCATCGGCCTCGGCATGCCGGCCGGCGGCAGCCAGCGCGACCAGCGCCTTCAGCGCCTGATCCGGCGCGCCGCCCGTCGCGGGGCGGGTCTCGGCCGACCTTGCGCCGAACCTGTCGGCCAGCGCCTGCCGGTCGGCCGGTGGCAGCGGCGATGCCTTCACCGCGGCGACAAAGGCCCGCCGCGCCACGGGTGACCCGTCCAGCGCCGCCGCCTCGGCCCAGGCGGCCCAGACCGCCGCCTGCCCGGGGGCAAGCGCTGCTGCGGCGGCGGCATGGGCAAGCGCGCGGTCGAACCTGTCGCTGCGGGTGAAGATGCGGGCGATCTGGTATTCGACCTCGGCGATCTTCGGGTTGGCCTCGTGGATGCGGCCGAACAGTTCCAGCGCCTCGGCCAGCCGGCCGGCATTCATCCGCGCCATGGCCAGTTCATACGCGGACTTGATGCCGGTGGCAGGGCCCGCCGTCTTGGGGGAAGTCATCCGTTTCTCCGGCCTTGTCTTGTCGGGCCGGACATTACCCCCCCGCGCCGCCGAAGGGTAGGGCGCGCGATTTCACGCGCCATGCGTCCCGAACCAACCCCGGGCCGCAAAGGAAAAGGGCGGGCCACTGGCCCGCCCTTCCCTGATCCGAGGATCGTCGTCCGATCAGAACGACATCCCGATGCCGAGCGACCAGGTGTCGTCGCCAGCGCCGTTCATGTCCGAGCCGTAGCCGAACTGAACCGCAGCGCCGCCGCCGAGGTCGTAGTTGACCGCAACGCCGTACGAGTCGGTCGACACGCCGGCCGCGCTTTCCAGCTGGCCGTAGTTCGCGTGAACCGCGACCGGGCCGGAGGTGTAGGTCAGGCCAACACCGATGTGGTTGTCAAGCGGGTGGTCGTCATACGACAGGTAGCCGATCGTGCCCGAGAAGCCGCCGGCGAGGTCGGCGCCGAGCGAGACACCCATCACCGAACCGGCGGTGCCGGCGTCTTGATAGGCGAGGCCGATGTTCAGCGTGGTGCCGCCCAGTTCGGGCGAGTACTTCAGACCGAGGGCGTAGATGTCGTCTGCAACGCCGACGCCGTCGTCGCCTTGCTCCAACGACACCGCAACGCCGAAGGCGCCGAAGGTGTTGTCGTAGCGGAGGATCTGGCCGTCGCCGGTGCCGTCAAGGCCGTCGGCCGAGAAGTAGGCGACGTGCGAGGTGTGGTCGTCGGCGAGCGAGGTCAGCGAGCCGGAGTCCTGGATGGCCCAGTCAAGCGCGCCATCGGTGTCGCCCATGGTGAGCTTGCCGAACGTGCCCGAGATGTAGACCGCAACACCCCAGTCATCGGTCGCAGTGCCGCCGGTGCCGGTTTGGTCGTCGGCTTCGTCGAGGTCGACCTTGGTGCCGAATTCCAGCCCGCCGTCGGTGGTGCCGGACATCGTGAAGAACACTTCGACGTCTTGCCAGAACTGAACGTCGCCAAGGGTATCCGAGTAGATACCCATTTCGGCGGCGCCGCTCACCGTCACTTCAGCGGCGGCGAAGCCCGCGGTGCCAGCCAGCATCGTGGTGGCGAGAAGAATCTTTTTCATCGTTTTCCCTCGTTTGACTCAAGGATGGCCCAACTCAGGGGAATCCGAATTGGGTATGGGTTGGTATTTCGGCGCAGTCGGCCGGGATTGCAACGCTTCTGGCCGGGGGCCGGGCAAAGGACGGGGCGATGGTGCAGCTATGCCACAGTGAGGTTTGCCCCGCCGCCGGCCCCCCGGCGCGGCCCCGCGTCCGGGCACCGGGACATGCGGAACGGCGCCGGCGCGTGGGGGCCAGTTGCGGCGCGGTTCCGGGAAAAACCTTGTGACGCCCGGGGCGACAAGCTACAGAACCCCAAGTGAGACGACCGGAGAGCCGTATGTCCCCGACCCCGACCGCGCGCCTTGTTCTAGCCGCGTCCCTGCCGATCCTGCTTGCGGCCTGCGGCGGCGGCATCGGGTCGAATCCCTTCGGCGGCGGGCGCGATGGCGTCGTCACCGCGGAAGAGGCGCAATCGGCCCGCGCCGCCGACGACAAGCGCGCGGCGCTTGAGGCGCTTGAAAACGACGGCCGCCGCGACCGGGGCACGATCTGGGACCTGTTCTCCAACTCGGCCGATCCGAACACCACGGTCGAGGTGAACAAGTATCTCTGGCAGGCAAGCCTTGAGGTGCTGAATTTCCTGCCGGTCGAATCGGTTGACCCGTTCACCGGCGTCATCGTCACCGGCTATGGCGCGCCCCCCGGCGGCGGCCGCGCCTACCGCGCCACGATCTACGTGCAGGACCCGGCCCTCGACGCGCGGAGCCTCAAGGTCGCGCTTCAGTCGCGCGGCGGCGGCGCCGTCTCGGCCGAAACCGTCCGCGCGGTCGAGGATGCGATCCTGACCCGCGCCCGCCAGTTGCGCGTCCGCGACAGCAATCTCTAGGCCCGGCGGCGGGGCTTCGCGCCCCGTCCGGCAAGGCCTGTCTATCCCGTGGCGAAGCCATGCCTCACCCGCAGGAATTTCCCGAAGGGGAAGGATGGGGTGGACCTTTGCTTCGGCAGCGGTGTAATTCCGCGCGGAATGTCGCAAGAGGCCCCTGATGTCGCGCTATGACCCGTCGGTGATCGAACCCAAGTGGCAAGGGGCCTGGGAAGAGGCCGGGGTCTTTGCCGCGCGGCGCGATCCGTTGAAGCCCAAGTATTACGTGCTGGAGATGTTCCCCTATCCGTCGGGGCGCATCCACATGGGCCATGTGCGCAACTACACGATGGGCGACGTGGTGGCGCGGACCAAGGCGGCGCAGGGGTTCTCGGTGCTGCATCCGATGGGCTGGGATGCATTCGGCATGCCGGCCGAGAACGCGGCAATGGAGCGGGGGGGCCATCCGAAGGACTGGACCTACGGCAACATCGCCGACATGAAGGCGCAGATGAAGCCGTTGGGGTTGAGCATCGACTGGTCGCGCGAACTGGCGACCTGCGACCCGGAATATTACGGCCAGCAGCAGGCGATGTTCATCGACATGATGGAGGCGGGGCTCGTCTACCGCAAGGCCGCGGTCGTGAACTGGGACCCGGTCGACATGACGGTTCTGGCCAACGAACAGGTGATCGACGGCAAGGGCTGGCGGTCGGGCGCGGCTGTGGAACGGCGCGAGCTGACGCAGTGGTTCTTCAGGATTTCGGACTATTCCGAAGAGCTGTTGTCGGCGCTGGACGGCCTGAAGGACTGGCCCGAGAAGGTGCGGCTGATGCAGGCGAACTGGATCGGCAAGTCGCGGGGGATCGAGGTGGATTTCCCGATGACCGCGCCGGCAGCGGGGCTTTCGGCGCTGACCTGCTATTCGACGCGGCCGGATACGCTGCGCGCGGCAACCTTCATGGCGATCGCGCCCGAGCATCCGCTGGCGCAAGCCCTGGCCAAGGCCGACCCCAGGGTCGCGGCCTTCTGCGCCGAGGCGCGCAAGGGCGGGACCAGCGAAGAGGCCATCGAGACGGCAGAGAAGCTGGGCCATGACACCGGGCTGACGGTGCGGCACCCGATCTATCCCGACCGGGAACTGGCAATCTGGATCGGCAACTTCGTGCTGATGGAATACGGCACCGGGGCGATCTACTGCTGCCCGGCACACGACCAGCGCGACCTTGATTTTGCACGGAAATATGGCCTGCCGGTCGAGAATGCCTTCCACATGCCGGGAGAGACCAACGCGGTGGGGTCGGAGGCGCTGGTTCCGGCGAAGGACGTGACCGTCTCCTACGACAGCCACTTCGCCGGCATCACCCTGGCGACCGGCCATGACGCCATCGAAGCCAGTATCGACTGGATGGAGGCGCGGGGCCTGGGCAAGGGCCAGGTGAAATACCGCCTGCGCGACTGGGGCGTTTCCCGCCAGCGCTACTGGGGCTGCCCGATCCCGGTGGTGCATTGCGCGACCTGCGGGGTGGTTCCCGAAGCGAAGGCGAACCTGCCCATCGAACTGCCGTATGACGTCAGCTTCGACGTTCCCGGCAACCCCTTGGACCGGCATCCGACCTGGCGCGACTGTACCTGCCCGAAATGCGGGGCCAAGGCGCGGCGCGAGACCGACACGATGGATACGTTCGTCGATTCGTCCTGGTATTTCGCCCGCTTCACCGCCCCCCGCGCCACCACCCCCACGGTCATGGCCGAAGCCGAATACTGGATGAACGTCGACCAGTATATCGGCGGGATCGAGCATGCGATCCTGCACCTGCTCTACAGCCGCTTCTTCGCCCGGGCGATGATGAAGACCGGCCACCTGCCGCAGAAGGCGATCGAACCCTTCAACGCCTTGTTCACGCAAGGCATGGTGACGCACGAAATCTACAAGACCACCGATGCGCAGGGCCGCCCGGTCTATCACCTGCCCGAGGACGTGACGATCTTCAACGTGGCGGATCGCAGGATCGTCGTGCCGGGCAATGTCCCGCCGCCCCTCGACATGGTCGACGATGTCGACGCCTGGATTCGCGCGCTGGCCGACGAGGGGCTGCTGGTCGAGGTGGTCCCCTCGGCCAAGATGTCGAAGTCGAAGAAGAATGTCGTCGATCCGATGAACATCATCGCCCGCTTCGGCGCCGATACCGCGCGCTGGTTCGTCATGTCCGACAGCCCGCCCGAACGGGACGTGGAATGGACGGCGGCGGGGGCCGAGGCCGCCTACAAGCACCTGAGCCGCGTCTGGGCGCTGTGTTCGCGCATCGGCGAGATGCCGGCCGACCACGCCGGCCCCGGCGACGATGACCTGTGCCGCGCCACCGCCCGCGCCATCGACGACGTCACCCGCGGGATCGAGGGCTTTGCCTTCAACAAGGCGATCGCCAGCCTTTATGCCTTCGCCAACACGCTGTCGCGGGCCGAAGCCTCGACCCCGGTGATGAAAGAGGCGATCCGGACGCTGGCGAAGCTGATGTCGCCGATGACGCCGCATATCGCCGAATCGATCTGGGCCTATCAGGGCGGCGAAGGTCTTTGCGCCACCGCGCCCTGGCCCAAGGCCGACCCGGCGCTGCTGGTTGACGATACCGTCACCCTGCCGATCCAGATCAACGGCAAGCGTCGCGCGGAAATCAGCGTGCCGAAGGACATGGCCGCGGCCGAGGTTGAAAGGCGGGCGCTGGCGGATGAGGATGTGATCCGCTTCCTTGCCGGCCAGCCGGTGAAAAAGATCATCGTCGTGCCGGGCCGCATCATCAATGTCGTCGTCTGACCAGACCCCCCGCGTCCTGACCGGCGCGCCGCCCTCCCCCCCCGTGGAGGAGGGACGGGGTGGGGGGGCCTTGTCGCGCCGCGCCCTGCTTCTGGCGCCGCTTGCCCTGGCGGCCTGCGGTTTCTCCCCGGCCTATGCGCCCGGCGGCCCGGCGACCGCGCTGATGGGCACGGTGCGCCTGGCCGATCCGACGGACCGCAACGCCTTTGACCTGGTCGAGCGGATCGAGGAACGGATCGGCCGCACTACCGACCATCGCTATGACCTGGCCTATGCCATCGCCACCGAAACGGTGGGCGTCGGTGTCACCGCCGACAACAAGATCACCCGCTACAACCTGAAGGGCGCGGTCGAATACACGCTGACCGATGCGGCGACCGGCGGGCGAATCGCCGGCGGCCGGGTGCAAGGCTTCACCGCCTGGGCCGCCACCGGATCGACCGTCGCCGGCCTTGCGGCCGAGGAAGACGGCGCCACCCGGCTGATGCGCATCCTGGCCGACCAGATCGTCGCCCGCCTTGTGGCCGAGCTTGCGGCGCAGACATGATCCTGCGCGGGGCCGAGGCGACGCGCTACCTGGCGCGACCCGACCCCGCCCGCGCGGGCCTGCTGATCTTCGGCGCCGATCCGATGCGCGTCGCCCTGAAGCGGCAGGATGCCATCGCCGCCCTGATCGGCCCCGAGGGTGAGGCGGAGATGCGGCTTGCCCGCATCGCCGGGGCCGACCTGCGCAAGGATGCCGCCCTGCTTCTTGACGCGATCAAGGCCGTCGGCTTCTTTCCCGGCCCGCGCGTGGCCTTCGTCGAAGAGGCGGCCGATGGTCTGACGGATACGGTGACGGCCGCGCTGAAGGACTGGGCCCCCGGCGATGCCACCATCGTGGTTACCGCCGGCAACCTGACCGGCAAGTCGGCACTGAAAACGCTTTTCGAGAAACATCCGAACGCCGTCTGCATCGGCCTTTACGACGATCCGCCCACCCGCGAGGAGATCGAGGCCGAACTGCGCAAGGCCGGGCTTTCCCGCATCGACCCCGCCGCCATGGCAGACCTCACCACACTGGCCCGCGCGCTGGACCCCGGCGATTTCCGGCAGACGCTGGAAAAGGTGGCGCTGTTCAAGTGGCGGGACGACACGCCCCTGACCGCCGCCGAAGTCGCCGCTCTGGCCCCGGCGTCCATCGAGGCCGAGACCGACGATCTGCTGCATGCGGTGGCCGGGCGCAATGGCGGCGCCATCGGGCCGTTGATGCGCCGGCTGGAAGGGCAGGGGGTCGGCCCGGTATCCGTCTGCATCGCCGCGCTGCGCCACTTCCGCGCCCTTCACACCGCGCGGGTCGATCCGGGCGGTCCCGGCGCGGGGCTGCAGAAGGCCCGCGTCTTCGGTTCGCGGCGCGACAGGATGCAGCGCGAGCTTGACCTCTGGACCGGCCCCCAGCTCGAATCCGCGATCGGCCACCTTCTGCAGACCGACATGACCCTGCGCTCGGCCTCGCGCGCGCCGGGGCAGGCGCTGGTGGAACGCAGCCTGATGCGGATCGCCATGTCGCGAAGATGATTCGCCCCCGGCATCGGGGCGCCCGGGGGCCGGCCCTTGACGGCGCGTCCCGCCCGCCACAGGCTGCACCGACCGGAGACACCGATGCCGCCGCCCGCCGACCCAGCCCGAACCGATGCGTTCCTTGCAGCCGTTGCCGCCGAAATCCGCCGCAACCGCGGGGTTGAGGCGCTGGTCTTCTGGCATGCCGGCGTCTGGCCGGACGACCCCGACGAGGTGCTGGATGCCGAGGAAGTGGTGTTCTGGGCCGAGGGGCTGATCGAGGAAGGCTTCCATCTTGAATGGCGCGCGGTCGCCCTTGCCGACGCCCCCGACCGGACCGATCATCTTCGCCTCTACGCCTGGGAAGGCGGCGCGGCGCCCCCGCCGGCCTGCCCGCCCGGATGGCGGCAGCGCGCCGGCGGCCGCACCCCGGGATGATCCCGGCACATCCGCCACCCCAACCGCAAGGCCGACACGATGACCGACACGCCCGACGTCCTGCCCGCCCTACATGCCGCCGCCGCCGCGCTGGGCACGCGGCTTTTCACCGTCTCGACGCTTGATCCCGCGGCCGGCCTGTCGCGCCGCGCCTATACCTCGCATCCGCGCGAATATCCGGTGCAGGGCACCAAGCCGATGGAGCGTGACGCCTGGTTTGCCCATTGCGTCGAAGGCGGCCGGACCTTCGTCGCCAACACGCCCGCCGAATTCCGCGACCATTTCTTCGACCATGCGCTGATCGAATCGCTGGGCCTCGGCTCGGCCGCCAACATCCCCGTGGCGCCGGACGGCGGCCCGGTGACGCTGACCGTCAACCTTCTGGCCGAGGCGGGGCATTTCACCGCCGAACGCCTTGCCGCCTATCAGGCGCTGGTCGCCCGCCACCGCGCCGCCCTTCTGGCCGCGCTTGGCTGATGGCCTTCACCCTGCGCCAGCTTCAGTTCCTGGTGGCCGCGGCCGAGGCAGGCTCGGTCACCGGCGCGGCGCGGGCGCTGTCGATCAGCCAGTCCTCGGTGACCGAGGCGATCCGCGCGCTGGAGGACGACCTTGGCGTCCAGCTGTTCGAGCGGCAGGCGCGCGGCCTTCTGATCACCCACAAGGGTTCGGCCTTCCTGCGCCACGCCCGCCAGATACTCGCCGATGTCGCCGCCGCCCGCTCGGCCTTCCGGGACGAGGTGGAAAGCGCCCCCGGAAGGCTGTCCTTGGGCGTCACCTCGCTGGTCGCGGGCTATGTCCTGTCCGACATCCTTGCCCGCTACCGCCGCGCCCATCCGCGCGTCGACCTCAGCGTGACCGAGGATAACGGCGAATACCTCCAGCACCTCCTGATCGGCGGAGAGCTTGACGTGGCCGTCCTCCTGACCTCGTCGGTGCGCGACCGGATGGCGCTGAACGTGGAGACGCTGGTCGTCTCGCCCTATCGCCTCTGGCTGCCGCTGGGCCATCCCTTCGCCGACCAGGAATCCATCGCGCTTGAGGAACTGGCCGGCCAGCCGCTGATCCAGCTGATGGTCGACGAGATCGAGGAATCGACCCGCAGCCTGACCGCGGCCCTGCCGGAAAAGCCGAAGATCGCCTTCCGCACCCGCAGCGTCGAGGCGGTGCGCAGCCTTGTCGCCACCGGCGCCGGCCTCGCCATCCTGCCAGGCCTCGTCTACCGGCCCTGGTCGCTGGAAGGCGACCGGATCGAGATTCGCGATGTCTCGGGCGACCTGCCCTCGGTCCAGGTCGGGCTGGCGTGGCGGCGGGGCGCGCCGCTGTCGCAGCCCGCCCACAATTTCATCCGCTCGGCCCAGGGGGCGATGCAGGCGGCCGGGCGCTGACCCGGGCGCCTGGCGCGCCTGGAGCCTGTCCGACAAAAGTGGATCCGGTTTTGTCGAAAGACAGGCGACCACTATAGAGCTGGAGCCCGTCCGATGCTTCCATCTGCATCGGACGGGCTCTAGCGCGACCCGCCGATGAAGACGTAGTAGACGATGTTGCCCTCGACGGCGAGGCCGATGCCCGCCTCACGCGTCGACCGGTCCAGCACGTTGCGCATGTGCGGGGCCGAGGCTGCCCAGATGCGGGCCGCCGCTTCCGCGCCGCCGCGCGACGACCGGGCGACATTCTCGACCGCCGAGCGGAAATCGTAGCCGACCGCGCTCAGCCGTCCGCCCAGCGCCTTGCCGCCCCTTGTCCTGTGGCTGATCTTGCCTTCGTTCGCCATCGCGCAGGCATGCGCATCGGCGGCCTTGCTCAGCGCCGATGACGCCCTGAGCTTGCCAAGACCCTTGCGCCCGCGCTCGGCGTTCACCCAGTCAAGGATGCCTGCCTCGATCCCGGCCGCGCCCGCCGGCATGGCACAGGCCAGCGCCCCGCCCGAGACGGCAAAGGAAAGGGCAAGGGCGGTTGCGGCAGCAACGATTCGCTTTTGCATCAGACATCTCCGGTCGATTTCCCCAGACGCAGGCTGAAAATAAAGCATGGCCAAAGCATGGCCACAGCCGGTGCAGGAACGTGGCGAAAACCGGCGGATGATCTGCGCCGGACCGGCGGCAATCCCCCATCGGAAAAACAGATACCAAGCATCCGCGTTTTGTTATTGCGAAACGGCCGCCGCTTCATAGGCTTTCATCATGACCGGAACACCGGCGCCCGCCCCATGGCGGCAACCACCAGGGAGTCCTCAGATGATCACGTCCAAGACCATGAAGCTCTGGGCCACAAGCGCGCTTTGCGCCGTGACCGGCCTTTCGCCCGCCCTTGCCCAGGTGACCGAGATCGGCCCTGGCGAGGGACAGGTGAATATCGTCGCCTGGGCCGGCTATATCGAGCGCGGTGAGACGATGAAGGAATTCGACTGGGTCACCAAGTTCGAGGCCGCCACCGGCTGCAAGGTCAACGTCAAGACGGCGAACACCTCGGACGAGATGGTGGCGCTGATGAACGAGGGCGGTTTCGACCTGGTCACCGCCTCGGGCGACGCCTCGCTGCGGCTGGTGGCGGGCGGCAGGGTCCAGCCGGTCAACATCGACCTGATCCCCTCCTGGTCCACCGTCGACGACCGGCTGAAGGACGCGCCCTGGCACACGGTCGACGGCGTCCACTATGGCGTGCCCTACATGTGGGGGCCGAACGTCCTGATGTATAACACCGAGGCGTTCAAGGACGCCCCGCCCACCTCGTGGAACGTGGTGTTCGAGGAGCAGACCCTCCCCGACGGCCAGTCGAACAAGGGCCGCGTCCAGGCCTATGACGGCCCGATCCACATCGCCGACGCCGCACAATACCTGATGTTCCACAAGCCCGAGCTTGGCATCACCTCGCCCTACGAGCTGAACGAGGACCAGTACAAGGCCGCGCTCGACCTTCTGCGCCAGCAGCGCGATCTCGTCAGCCGCTACTGGCACGACGCCTTCATCCAGATCGACGACTTCAAGAACGAGGGCGTGGTCGCCTCGGGCTCCTGGCCGTTCCAGCGCAATCTCCTGCAGTCCGAGGGCCTGCCCATCGCCTCGGTCGTGCCACAGGAAGGCGCCACGGGCTGGGCCGACACCACGATGATGCATGTCGATTCGGCCAACCCGAACTGCGCCTACCTGTGGATGGAACATTCGCTCGCCTCGAACCTTCAGGCCGACCTTGCGGTCTGGTTCGGCGCCAACCCCAGCGTGCCGGCCGCCTGCACCGACGGGCGCGGCATGTCCACTGCCGAAAGCTGCACCGCGAACGGCATGGACGATTTCGAGAAGATCCGCTTCTGGACCACCCCCGTCGCCAACTGCGCCCAGGGTGAAGGCGCCTGCGTGCCCTACTATCGCTGGGTGTCGGACTATATCGGCGTGATCGGCGGCCGGTAAACGGCGCGTCAACCCGTGGCCCCGGAGCCGGGGCCACGGAACGGCGCAACCTGTTCCCAAACCCATGCGTAGGGTGTGTGCTTCGCACGCACCATGCGCTGCCCGTTGGAAATTCCATGACCGCAGCCGTCACCTTCCAGAACGTCTCGCGCCATTTCGGCACCGTGAAGGCCGTCGACGGCGTCGACCTGACCATCGCCGAAGGGTCGTTCTTCGCCATGCTTGGCCCCTCCGGCTCGGGCAAGACCACCTGCCTGCGCCTGATCTCGGGCTTCGAGAAGCCGACCGCCGGCACGATCCGCATCTTCGGCGAGGACGTGTCGCAGACGCCGCCGCACCTGCGCAACGTGAACACCGTCTTTCAGGACTATGCGCTGTTTCCGCACCTGAACGTGCGCGACAACGTGGCCTACGGGCTGATGGTCAAGGGGATCGGCCGTGCGGCCCGCTACAAGGCCGCCGAGGAGATGCTGGCGCTGGTCCATCTTGACGGCTACGGCAACAGGAAGCCCGGCCAGCTTTCGGGCGGCCAGCGCCAGCGGGTCGCGCTGGCCCGCGCGCTGGTGAACCGGCCGCGCGTCCTTCTCCTTGACGAACCGCTTGGCGCCCTGGACCTGAAGCTGCGCGAGGCGATGCAGGACGAACTGAAGGCGCTGCAGCACCGGCTGGGCCTGACCTTCGTCTTCGTCACCCATGACCAGCACGAAGCCCTGTCGATGGCCGACAGCCTTGCCGTCTTCAACGAGGGAAAGATCGCCCAGATCGGCACGCCGCAGGATGTCTATGACCGCCCCGCCACCCGTTTCGTCGCCGATTTCGTCGGCTCGTCCAATGTCCTGCCGCCCGACCTGACCCGCGCGCTGGGCGGGCCTGCCAAATGGTCGTCGCTCCGGCCCGAGGCGGTGCGGCTGGCCGCCGCCGGCCCGGTGTCGGGCCCGGTCACGGCGCTGCGCTATGTCGGCAGCGGAACCCGCGTCGTCCTGCGCATCGGCGCGACCGAGGTCGCGGCGATGGTCGCCGCCGGCGAGCCCGTCCCGGCCGAGGGCGAGACCGTCGCCATCAGCTTCGCCCCCGCGGCGCTGCATGTGATGGAGGGGGACGGATGAACCCGCTCTCCGCCCTGCACCCGGCCGGAGGCGCCGCATGACCGCCGCCTCTGCCATCCTGCCGGCCCGCGGCCCGGGCGACCGGCTGACCGGCCTCTTTTGGCGGCGCCCGGGGCTTCTTCTTCTTCTGCTGGTCCTGCCGCCGCTTCTCTGGCTTGGCGTGGTCTATCTCGGCTCGCTTGCCGCGCTGCTGCTGCAGTCCTTCTACGCGATCGACGAATTCTCGGGCATGGTGGTGCCGGAATTCACCCTCAAGACCTATGCCGAACTCTTCCGGGCGCAGAACCTTGACATCATCCTGCGCACGGTCGCCATGGCCGCGGCGGTGACGCTTGCCTCGGCCGTCCTTGCCTTTCCCATCGCCTACTACGCCGCCCGCTACGCCAAGGGGCCGTGGAAGGCCGCCTTCTACCTGGGGGTCATGCTGCCTCTGTGGTCCAGCTACCTGGTCAAGGTCTATGCCTGGAAACTGATCCTGGCCAAGGAGGGCATCCTTGGCTGGGCCGCCGAGCGCACCCATACGACCTTTGTGATCGACGGCCTGCTGACCATTCCCGGCCTTGAAGGTTCGTCGCTTTCCACCTCGCCCATCGGCACCTTCGCGGTCTTCGTCTATGTCTGGCTGCCCTACATGATCCTGCCGATGCAGGCCGCACTTGAGCGGGTGCCGAATTCGATGATCGAAGCCTCGGCCGACCTGGGTGCCACGCGGGGCCAGACGTTCCGCACCGTTGTCCTGCCCCTGGCGCTGCCCGGCATCGTCGCCGGGTCGATCTTCACCTTCTCGCTGACGCTGGGCGACTACATCATTCCCCAGATCATCGGCAATTCGGCGAATTTCATCGGCATGGCCGTCTACCAGCTGCAGGGCACGGCCGGGAACATCCCCCTTGCCGCCGCCTTTGCCGTCGTGCCGATCCTGATCATGCTGGTCTACCTGTGGCTGGCAAAACGCGCGGGGGCCTTCGATGCGCTCTGACCGCGCGCCCCTCTCGCTCCGCATCGCGGCCATCGGCGGGCTTCTGTTCCTGCACCTGCCGATCCTGCTGATCTTCCTCTATGCCTTCACGACCGAGGAACGCAGCTACCAGTTCCCGCCCCCCGGCCTGACGACGCAATGGTTCGGCGTCGCCTGGTTCGACCGGCCCGACATCTGGCCGCCGCTCTGGCTGTCGCTGAAGGTCGCCGCCATCTCGACCACGCTGGCGATGATCCTGGGCACGCTGGTCGCCGCCGCCATGTCGCGCGCGCGCTTCTTCGGCCGCGAACAGATCAGCCTCTTGATCCTGCTGCCCATCGCGCTGCCGGGCGTGATCACCGGCATGTCGCTGCGCTCGGCCTTCGGGGTGATGGACATCCCGTTTTCCACCTGGACCATCGTCCTTGGCCACGCCACCTTCTGCATCGTCATCGTCTACAACAACGCCGTCGCCCGCTTCCGCCGCCTCTCGGGCGGCATCCTCGAAGCCTCGGCCGACCTTGGCGCCAACGCCTTCCAGACCTTCCGCCACATCCTGCTGCCGAACCTCGGCTCGGCCCTGCTGGCGGGGGGGATGCTGGCCTTCGCCCTGTCCTTCGACGAGGTGATCGTCACCACCTTCACCGCCGGCCAGCAATCCACCCTGCCGATCTGGATGCTGAACGAACTGGTCCGCCCCCGGCAGCGGCCGGTGACCAATGTCGTCGCCATCGTGGTCTTCGCGGCCACCTTCCTGCCGATCCTGATCGCCTACTACCTGACCCGCGGCGGGTCCGAGACCGCCGGCATGGGGAAATGAGGGAGAAACCCATGGACACGCTTTCCACCATCGACACCGCCCTTCTGGTCGGCCCCGCCTTCGAGCCGGGGCAAGAGGCGAAGGAACCGATCCTGAACCCCCGCACCGGCGCCCTGATCCTTGAGGTGCCCGAAGCCTCGCCCGCGCAGGTCGACCGGGCGCTTTCCGCCGCCCGCCGGGCCTTCGCCAGCTGGTCGCGGACCACGCCGGCCGAGCGTTCGGCGGCGCTTCTGCGCATCGCCGACCGGATCGCCGCCGAGGCCGACAGTTTCGCGGCACTTGAGGCGCTGAACTGCGGCAAGCCGATCAACGCCGCGCTCAACGACGAGATTCCCGCCATCGTCGACTGCTTCCGCTATTTCGCCGGCGCCGTCCGCTGCATGACCGGCACTGTCGCCGGCGAATACCTGTCGGGCCACACCAGCATGATCCGCCGCGATCCGGTCGGCGTCATCGCGTCGATCGCGCCCTGGAACTATCCGCTGATGATGATGGCCTGGAAGCTTGGCCCCGCCCTTGGCGGCGGCAACACCGTGGTCTTCAAGCCCAGCGAACAGACGCCGCTGACCGCCCTGAAGCTCGCCCGCATCCTCGCCGAGGAACTGCCCGAAGGCGTGGTCAGCGTCATCACCGGCCGCGGCCAGACGGTCGGCAGCTACCTGATCAACCACCCCGCCGTCGACATGATCAGCCTGACGGGCGACGTGGCCACCGGCAAGAAGATGCTGGATGCCGCAGCGAAGACCGTGAAGCGGACGCATCTGGAACTGGGCGGCAAGGCCCCGGTCATCGTCTTCGACGACGCCGATGTGGGTGAAGTGGTCGAGGGCCTGCGCGCCTTTTCCTTCTACAACGCCGGGCAGGATTGCACCGCCGCCTGCCGCGTCTATGCCGGGAAGAAGGTCTACGAAAACCTGGTGGCCGACCTGACCGCCGCCGCCGCCTCGATCACCCTGGCCGCCGAGGATGACACGGCAAACGAGATCGGCCCCCTGATCAGCCAGCGCCAGCGCGACCGGGTCGCCAGCTTCGTCAACCGCGCGCGCGAGGTGAACCACATCCGGATCACCACCGGCGGCGAGCCGATGGAAAACGGCTTCTACTACCGCCCCACCGTGGTCGCCGGCGCCCGCCAGGAGGATGAGATCGTCCGGCGCGAGGTCTTCGGCCCCGTCGTCTCGGTCACGCCCTTCGACGATGTCGACCAGGCCGTCGACTGGGCGAACGACAGCGACTACGGCCTTGCGTCATCGGTCTGGACCAGGGATGTCGGCCGGGCGATGGCGACCGCCGCTCGCCTCCGCTACGGCTGCACCTGGGTGAACACCCATTTCATGCTGGTGAACGAAATGCCGCATGGCGGGCTGAAACAGTCCGGCTACGGCAAGGACATGTCGGCCTATGCGCTGGAGGACTATACGGTGGTGCGGCATGTGATGGTGAAGCATGGGTAAGTAGCTGCCTTCGATCTGACAGGGCCTTTCAGGTGAAGCTGCCCCGCCCGGTCGCTTCAGGCGACCGGGCCGCGCCAGCCCGCCCCCATGGGGCGGCGCGATGGCGCCACCCCGCGGGCCGGCGCGGCCCTCAGCTGCGAAGTGAACGGCAAACCGTCCCCCAATCAAAAGAACCCCCGGTCCGGGCAAATCCGGGCCGGGGGCAGGATTGGCTGGGCGGGAGGAGGGGCCGTCAGCCGAAGGCGCGGCGCAGCAAATCGTCGCCGACGAGCAGGAGGAAAAGCGCCGCATGGGCGCCGGCAAGCGCGAAAAGCCCGACACCCGCCCCGGCCGAACGGCCCCCGGCATGCCGGGCGATATGGAAGGCGCCGGTGACGGCGCTTCCGGGGAGATCCGCCATCGCGTCAATGCCGCGGAACCGGGCGGAACGGGTGCTGGACATGGTATTCTCCAATGAATTCAGCAATATGTTCTGTCGCTTCGATGCGCAGACTATGCCGCGGCGCCGCCTGGCGGTCCAATGACAAAGCCCGTCATCCGGGGACCGGGCAAAGAAAAACCCCGGGCGCGCGGCCCGGGGTTCCTGCATCTCGCGAAGACCGGCGTTCAGCGCTTGTGGTCTTCTTCCTCCTCCTCATCTTCATCCGCGCCGCCGGGCAGGTTGAAGAAACTGTCCGCGTCCGAGAAATCGGCGGGCGTGTCCTTCTCCTCGTCGCCGAAGACTTCAAGCCCGGTCAGCCCCTCGGCCACCTTGGGCGCATCGGCCGCCATGCCCAGCGAGGTCTGGGTCGAGACCAGCTTGCGCCGTTCGTCGTCCGACATCACCACGCCCTCGGCCGCCTTCTTGCGCGCCGCCGCCTGCACCGCGGCATCCAGCTCCGACTGCCGGCACAGGCCCAGCGCCACCGGGTCGATCGGCGTCATGCTCTGGATGTTCCAGTGCGTCCGCTCGCGGATCGACTGGATCGTCGGCTTGGTGGTGCCGACCAGCTTGCCGATCGCGCCATCCGAAAGCTCGGGGTGGAACTTCACCAGCCAGAGGATCGCGTTCGGCCGGTCCTGCCGTTTGGAGAGCGGCGTGTAGCGCGGCCCGCGGCGCTTGTCCTCGCCGACGGCGGCGGCGTTGTATTTCAGCTTCAGCTTGTAGAGCGGATCCTTCTGGCCGCGCTCGATCTCGATCGGGTCCAGCTGGTTGTTGGCGATAGGGTCGAAGCCCTTGACGCCGCCGCCGACGTCGCCATCGGCGATGCCCTGCACCTCAAGCTCGTGCATGCCGCAGAAATCGGCGATCTGCCGGAAGGTCAGCGTCGTGTTGTCCACCAGCCAGACGGCGGTCGCGCGGGCCATGATCGGTTTGGTCATCGGACGGCTCCTTTACAAATCTCTCCCGGGCCGGGAAAACGGCTGCGGGCCTGGCCCGCGGTTCTCCGATGTCGGGGAATTGCCGGCGATATAGACCCATTCGGCACCAAGGGGAAGGGAAAATGAAAGCGGCGGCTCTGGTCCTGTGCGCGCTTCTGCTGCAATCCGCCCCCGCCCGGGCCGAGGGCGAGCGCGCGGGCGATTTCGACTACTATGTCATGTCGCTGTCGTGGTCGGCGGCCTGGTGCGCGCTGGAAGGCGACGCGCGGGATGATCCGCAATGCGATGCCGGCCGCGGCCTGACCTTCGTCCTTCACGGCCTCTGGCCGCAGTTCGAGACCGGCTGGCCTTCCTTCTGCCGCACGGTCGAACGTGACCCGACCCGTGCCGAAACCGCCGCCATGGCCGATGTCATGGGCGGCGCGGGCCTTGCCTTCCATCAGTGGAAGAAGCACGGCCGCTGTTCGGGCCTGTCGGCGCCGGCCTATTACGCCACGGCGCGCAGCGCCTTTGAAAAGCTGGCGATTCCGCCCGTCTTCGCGCAGGTATCGAAGACGCTGGAAGTCCCGGCCGAGGTGATCGAAGGCGCCTTCCTGGAATCGAACCCCGGCCTTGGCCGCGACCAGATCATCGTCACCTGCAAGGACGGCATGATCCAGGAGGTCCGCCTGTGCCTGACCCGCGATCTGGAACCCCGCCGCTGCGGCGATGACGTGATCCGCGACTGCCGGCTGAAGGATGCCGTGCTGGAAGCCGTCCGCTGACCCCGGGGTCGCGGCCCTACCCCTCGACCTTCAGCACGATCTTGCCGACATGGCCCGGCGTCTCGATCCGCCAATGCGCCTGCGGGGCGGCGTCCAGCGGATATTCGCTGTCCATCACCACCCGGAACGCCCCCCGCGCGATCATCGGCCAGACATGCGCCTCGACCTCGGCGGCGATCCGCGCCTTGGCCACCTCGCCCTGCGGCCGCAGCGTCGATCCGGTGATCGTCAGCCGCCGCATCATCACCTCGGCAAAGTTGATCTCGGCCCTGGCGCCTTGCAGGAAGGCGATCTGCACCAGCCGCCCGTCATCGGCCAGCGCCTTGATGTTGCGTTCGATGTAGGGCCCGCCCACCATGTCGAGGATCAGGTCGGCCCCGCCTTCCTTGCGCATCAGCTGCGCCCAGTCCTGGCTGCGGTAGTTCCAGGCCGCCGTCGCCCCCAGGTCGGTGCAGACCCTGCACTTTTCATCCGACCCGGCGGTCGCGAAGACCCGCGCGCCCAGGGCCCGCGCGATCTGGATCGCCGTGGTGCCGATGCCGCTGGTGCCGCCATGCACCAGAAGCGTCTCGCCCGCCTTCAGCCGGCCCCGCATCACCAGGTTCGACCAGACGGTGAAACAGGTTTCCGGCAGGCAGGCGGCCTCGCGCAGCGACAGGCCCGCCGGCACCGGCAGGGCATGCGTCTCGTGGCAGGTGGCGTATTCGGCATAGCCCCCGCCCGGCAGCAAGGCGCAGACCTTGTCGCCGATCTGCCAGCGGCTGACGCCCGGCCCGCATTCGACCACCGTCCCCGAGCATTCCAGCCCCGGCAGGGGCGAGGCATCGGGCGGCGGCGCATAGGCCCCGGCGCGTTGCAGCGCATCGGGCCGGTTCACCCCGGCCCAGGCGATGCGGATGACGATCTGCCCGTGGCCCGGCACCGGCACCGGCACCGACACGGGTTTCAGCACGTCAGGCCCGCCGGGGGCGCTGATCTCCATCGCCAGCATGGAATGCGACAGGTTCATGGGCGGGCCTTTCCTTCCGGTCCTTGGTCTGTGGTTCAGAACGCGCGCGGCCCGGCATCGCGCCCGGGCAGGTCGTCGCGCATCCTTGGCGGGCGAATCCTTTCCAGAACCTTCAGCGGACCGGCGAACAGAGCCTTGCCCAGCGGGTTGGCGGCGAAACGCGCCTTGGCGGCCTCGAACGCCATCACGCCGGCGATCCGCCGGTCGAGGAAATCCTGCGTCGCCTGATGCTCGGTGCTGTCGTCGCCCAGCCAGAACAGCACGGTCGCGCCGTAGACCGCCGCAAGCGTCGCGCGCTTGGTGTACCAGTTCACGTCGTCCGACGTATCGCCCAGCGCCGTCCAGATCGCATCGGCGGTGCCCCAGACCGCGCCAGCCCCCGCCGCTGCGTTCTGCGGCAGCGAGAAGAGCGTGGTGCCCCGCCGCACCAGTTCGCGATCCGCCGCCGCAAGCCGCAGCCAGACCGCCCGCGCCACCCGGTCGCGGAAACGGACCGCCGTCAGGTCTTCGGACGCCAGCGCCGTCAGCATCGCCCGGTCGCCCGCCGCATGATAGGCCAGCGCCAGATCAAGCCCGCCGCGCGGGAAGAACGCGCGCGCCAGCGCCGGCGTCACCCCCGAATCGGCCGCCGCCGCCATCAGCACCGCATCGGACCAGCCATCGAACGGCACCTGCGGCAGGGCGGCCTGCAGAATCCGGTCCTTCAGCGCCGCTTCGTCGTTCATTGCGGTCATTCCGGCCCCCTTTCCGGCGCCACAGGTGGACAGACCGCCCGCCCTGTGCTATCCGCGCCGCGCCTGCACATCAGTGCAACTCTAGCTTAGGAAGGTGGTGACAACCACATGCAGGTCAGCGTCCGCGACAATAACGTCGAACAGGCCCTCCGGGCCCTGAAGAAGAAGCTCCAGCGCGAAGGCGTGTTTCGGGAAATGAAGCTCAAGCAGCATTTCGAGAAACCGTCGGTCAAGAAAGCGCGCGAGCAAGCCGAAGCGGTCCGCCGTGCGCGCAAACTGGCGCGCAAGAAGGCGCAGCGCGAAGGCGCCCTTTAAGGCGTTAGCGAACACTGGGGCCGGCAACGGCCCGTCACGATCAACCCCCGTCCGTCAGGCCGGGGGTTTTTCATTTCCGGCGAAAAGCCAGCGGCCAAGGCCGGCGGCGGCAACCGCGCCGGTGATCTCGGCCATCCAGAAACCGGGCAGGTCGGCCGGGCGGATGCCGGCGAACGTGTCGGTGAAGGCGCGTGCCAGCGCGACCGCCGGATTGGCGAAACTGGTCGACGCCGTGAACCAGTAGGCCGCGGCGATGTAGCAGGCAACGACGCTTGCCACCTGCGCGCCGCCGCGCAGCGCGCCAAGGATCGCCAACACCAGGCCGAATGTCGCGATACTCTCGGCCAGCCATTGCCCGCCGCCCGTCCGCACCGTCGACGAAACCTGCCCAAGCGGCAGGTCGAACATCGCATGGGCGGTCAGCGTGCCCGCCAGCCCGCCGGCGACCTGCGCCACGGCAAAGACCGCGGCCATGGCCGGTGCGATCTCGCCCCGCAGGGCGAAGACCAGTGTCACCGCCGGGTTCAGATGCGCCCCCGAAACCGGGCCAAGGACCACGATCAGCACATACAGCGCCGCCGCCGTGGCCGCCGTATTCGCCATCAGTGCAAGCGCGGCATCCCCGGTCAGCCTCTCGGCCATGATGCCCGAACCGACCACGGCAGCAACAAGCAGCGCCGTGCCCAGCGCCTCGGCCCCGAAGGCGCGCAAGGTCATGCCTTGCCGATCTCGCGCAGCCGGTTCTGCAGCGACATCCGGTCCAGCGCGGCAAGGGGCAGCGCCGAAAACGCGCCGATCCGCCGGGTCAGCGCCCGATAGGTTTCGGCGAAGGCCAGCGCCTTCTGCGCCGCGCTGCCTTGCACGGCGGCGGGGTCCGGCAGGCCCCAATGCGCGGTCATCGGCTGGCCGGGCCAGTAGGGGCATTCCTCGGCTGCGGCGGAATCGCAGACGGTAAAGACGAAATCCATCTTCGGCGCATCCGGCCCGGCGAATTCGTCCCAGCTTTTCGACCGGGCAAAGCCGGTGTCGAATCCTTCGCGACGAAGAAGATCAAGCGCAAGCGGATTGGCGGCGCCCGTCGGCCGCGACCCGGCCGAGAAGGCCGCGAACCTGCCTTCGCCGGCGCGGTTCAGGATCGCTTCCGCCAGGATCGATCGCGCAGAATTGCCGGTGCAGAGGAACAGGACATTGAACGGGCGGGTCATCGTGGATCCTCAGCAGGCGCAGCCGATCCGGTCCAGGATCGGGGCGCAGGTTTCAGGGGCGCCGCCACAGCAATCCTGCAAAAGCCAGCCCATCAGCGCCCGGATACCGGCCAGATCGGCGGCATAGCGGATCACCCGCCCCTCGCGCGTTGCGGCCAGAAGCCCCGCGCCCTCAAGAAGCGACAGGTGGCTCGACAGGGTCGAGGGTGGCAGGTCCAGCGCCCGCGCAATCTCTCCCGCCGCCTTGCCCTCGGGTCCGGTCTGGACCAGCAGGCGGAACACGGCCAGCCGCGAAGGCTGGGCAAGGGCGGACAGGGCGGCAATGGCGCGATTCGTTTCCATGATTCTGGAAATATCGAAATGAATGGCAAAGGGCAAGACGTTCGGAAGACAGATGGAAGACCTTCGGAAGACGCCGGGAATCCGGCCTTCGGCGCGGTCAGACCGCCAGCGCCGTCGTCCTGACCACCGTCTTCAGGGCAAAGCTCGACTGCATCTTGGCCACCCCGGGCAGGCGCGACAGGAACCGGCGGTGGATGCGGGCGAAATCCTCGGTGTCCTCGACCACCATCTTGATCAGGTAGTCCGCCGTCCCGGCGGTCAGGTGGCATTCCAGGATATCGGGCACGCGGGCGACCTCGCGCTCGAAGGCGTCAAGCGTTTCCTCGGCCTGGCCCTCAAGCGTGATCTCGACGAAGACCGTGGTCGGCTTGCCCATCCGCCGCGCGTCCAGCAGCGCCACATAGGCGGCGATGAACCCCTCTTCCTCAAGCCGCTGCACCCTTCGGTGACAGGCCGAGGCCGACAGGTTCGCCCGTTCCGCCAGTTCGGCATTGGTGATCCTTCCGTCCTGCTGCAACGCAGCCAGAATCCGGCGGTCGGTTGCGTCCAGATCGCTGGTCACGATGGAATCTCCCGCAATATGGCAATTTCATCGAAGATTATTCGATCACACCCGCCACGCGCCAGCAAGAATTCAAAGCACCGCCAGCGATTCTGCCCGAACCTTGCTGCAGGGGCCATCCGGCCCGACGGGAGGGAAGAATGAAGATCGGTTGTCCGAAAGAGATCAAGCCGCAGGAGTTTCGCGTCGGCATGACGCCCGATGCCGCACGCGAGGCTGTGGCGCATGGGCATGAGGTGCTGGTCGAAACCGGCGCGGGGCAGGGTGCGGGGTTCACCGATGCCGACTATCGCGCCGCCGGCGCCAAGATCGCCGGCAGCGCAGATGACGTCTTTGCCGCCGCCGACATGATCGTCAAGGTGAAGGAGCCCCAGCCGGTCGAGCGCAAGCGCCTGCGCGACGGCCAGGTGCTGTTCACCTACCTGCACCTGGCGCCCGATCCCGACCAGACCCGCGACCTGCTGGCCTCGGGCGCGACCTGCATCGCCTATGAAACCGTGACCGATGCCCGCGGCGGCCTGCCGCTTCTGGCGCCGATGTCCGAGGTGGCCGGGCGTCTGGCGCCGCAGGTGGGCGCCTGGGCGCTGCAGAAGGCGAACGGCGGGCGCGGCACGCTTCTGGGCGGCATCCCCGGCGTGCGGCCGGCGAATGTGGTGATCATCGGCGGCGGCGTCGTCGGCACCGCAGCCGCCCGCGTCGCGGCCGGCATGGGGGCGAATGTCACCGTGCTGGACCGGTCGGTTCCGCGCCTTTCATACTTGGACGACATCTTCATGGGCCGGCTGACCACGCAATTCGCCAGCGGCGGCGCCGTGGCCGACCTGATCACCACCGCCGACATGGTGATCGGCGCGGTCCTTGTTCCCGGCGCGGCAGCGCCGCGTCTGGTCAGCCGCGCGCAGCTTGGCACCATGCAGCAGGGCGCGGTGCTGGTCGACGTGGCCATCGACCAGGGCGGTTGCTTCGAGACCAGCCATGCCACCACCCACCAGGATCCGATCTACGAGGTGGACGGCATCCTGCACTACTGCGTTGCCAACATGCCCGGCGCCGTCGCCCGCACCTCGACGCAGGGCCTGGGCAACGCGACGCTGCCCTTCCTGCTGGCGCTGGCCAACAAGGGCTGGAAGCGCGCCTGCGCCGAAGACCCGCATCTCCTGAACGGGCTGAACGTCCATGCCGGCAAGCTGACCTATGCCGCCGTCGGCGCCGCGCTGGGCCTGCCCTCGATCCCCGCGGCCGAGGCGCTGAAGGCCGCCTGACCCGGGCGCGCCGGCCAGGGAAACGAACGGCCCGCGGATACGCTCCGCGGGCCGTTTCTGCATCGCGTGGCATCTGCCCCGGATTGCCGGGGCACCCGGCGTCACTTCTTCTTCAGTTCCGCCAGGATGTCCTTCAGAAGGTCGGTCTCGCTCGGTCCGGCGGGCGCGGCCGGGGCTTCTTCCTTCTTCGGCATCAGCCTGGTGACAGCCTTCACCAGCAGGAACACCACCCAGGCGATGATCAGGAACTTGATGATCGCGGTGATGAACTTGCCATACATGAACTGCGCGTCGCCCAGGCCGAAGCTCAGCCCGCTGAAATCGACACCGCCCACGATCAGGCCGATCAGCGGCTGGATCAGGTCGTCGACCAGCGACGTGACGATCGCGGTGAAGGCCGCGCCGATGATGATCCCGACGGCCAGGTCGAGCACGTTGCCTTTCGCAATGAAGGCCTTGAACTCATTGAGCATTCTTCTGTCCCTTTGTTTCCCACGGAAAGGTTGTGCCGGGGCCCGTTATTCGTTGTGCGCACAGGCGCAACGCGAATATCGCACAGATTCGGGCACTTACCCACGGGGAATTTCTGCCTATCTGTTATCAGAACGTCCAAGGAGGCCGGATTGTCCACGCTCGCCGATTTCCCGATCACTCGCCGCTGGCCGCCGGTGAACCCCGATGCGATCCAGCTTTATTCGCTGAACACGCCGAACGGCATCAAGGTCTCGACCATGCTGGAAGAGACCGGGCTGCCCTATGACGCGCATCTGGTGAACTTCGCGACGAACGACCAGTTCTCGCCCGAGTTCCTGTCGCTGAACCCCAACAACAAGATTCCGGCGATCATTGATCCGCACGGCCCGGGCGACCGGCCGCTGGCGCTGTTCGAAAGCGGCGCGATCCTGATGTATCTGGCCGAGAAGTCCGGCCGGTTCCTGCCCGAGGCGCGCCGCTGGGAGGTGATCCAGTGGCTGATGTTCCAGATGGGCGGCATCGGGCCGCTGTTCGGCCAGCTGGGCTATTTCCACGCCTTCGCCGGGAAAGAGATCGAAGACCCCCGCCCCAAGGAACGCTACCGCGCCGAGGCAGAGCGGCTGCTGAAGGTTCTGGACGGCGCGCTTGAGGGGCGTGACTGGATCGCCGGCGAGTATTCCATCGCCGACATGGCGATCGGCCCCTGGCTGCGGTCCCTGCGCGATTTCTACAAGGCGGCCGACATCACCGGCTGGGGCACGCTCAAGAACGTGCCGGGCTATCTGGGCCGGTTCCTTGCCCGTCCGGCGGTGCAGCGCGCGATCAACATCCCGGCGCGGCCCTGAATTTCTGGCCGCGATCCTTCGCCGAAGGATCGCGCCCGCTCAACGCGGCGCCGCCGCGCGGCGCAGCCGGTCATTGATCGCGCGGCCAAGCCCCTTGTCGGGCACCGGGGCAAAGGCGATGCGCCCGTCCGGGCCGGCCAGGGCATCCGCCTCGCGCAGGATGTGGAACAGGTTCGCCGCCGCCTCGACCAGATCGCCGGTCTCCGAAAGGGTGAAATCGCCGCGCACCGGACCGAAGCCCACCAGGATTTCCCCCGTCTCCGCCCCGCGCGCACCCATCCGCACCGCCGCCCCCGGCGCGTAATGCGATGCCAACTGCCCCGGCGCGCTGGGCGCAAGCTCGCTGCCCCCCGGCGGGACCGGCCGGCCCAGCGCCGCCTCGATCACCTCGACCGGCACGCCACCGGGGCGCAGGAGCCTTGGCGCATCGCCCAGCGAGACGATGGTCGATTCCACCCCCACCGCGCAGGCTCCGCCATCGACCACCGCGGCGATGCGGCCGGCAAGCCCGGCCAGCACATGTTCCGCCCGGGTCGGCGATACCCGCCCCGAGGGGTTGGCCGACGGCGCCGCCACCGGCCCGCCGAAAGCCGCAAGCAGCGCCCGCGCCACCGGATGCGCCGGCAGCCGCACCGCGACCGTCCGGTGCCCCGCCGTGACCAAGGGAGAGATCGCCGCCCCGTCGCGCAGCGGAAGCACCATGGTCAGCGGCCCGGGCCAGAAGGCCGAGGCCAGCGCCCGGGCATCCGGGTCGAAAAGCGCGATCCGCTCGGCCGCGGCAATGTCGGGGACATGGGCGATCAGGGGGTTGAAGCGCGGCCGCCCCTTCGCCTCGAAGATGCGCGCCACGGTTTCGTCGCGCGCCGCATTGCCGCCAAGGCCATAGACCGTCTCGGTCGGGAAGGCGACAAGCCGCCCCTCGCGCAGAAGATCGGCCGCCCGCGCGATGCCGGCATCGGTCGCGGCAAGGGTTTCCGTCCGTTCCATCTGACGCAGCGTCTGCCTTGCAGGGGTTGCCATCCGGGTTAGCCTGCCCTTATTCGACCGGACCCCTATTCACAAGTCCGCCGTCAAAGCCGGAGACCGCCATGCCCGCCCCCGCCGCCGACCAACGGTTCATCCTCGATCATGTCGTGGGCTTCGCCGATGTTGCCGCGACCGCCCGCTTCGCCGAGGCGACGCCCGACACCGTGACCGCCATCCTGACCGAGGCCGCGCGCCTTTGCGATGACGTGGTGGCCCCGGTGAACCGCGCGGGCGACCTGACGCCGGCGCGGCTGGAAAACGGGCTGGTCCGGTCCTCGCCCGGGTTCGACCGGGGCTATCGCGCCATTGCCGAAGGCGGCTGGATCGGCGTCTCCGCCAATTCGGAACACGGCGGCATGGGCCTGCCGCACACTCTGGCGACCTGCGTCAACGAAATGCTTTCCGGTGCCTGCCTGGCGCTGCAACTGAAGCCCCTCTTGACCCAGGGCCAGATCGAGGCGCTGGAACACCACGCCGCCGACGACCTGAAGGCGCTCTACCTGCCGAAGCTGATCTCGGGCGAATGGTCGGGCACGATGAACCTGACCGAACCGCAGGCGGGGTCTGACGTCGGCGCGCTGAAGACCCGGGCCGAGCCGCTGGGTGACGGCACCTTCGCGGTGACCGGGCAGAAGATTTTCATCACCTGGGGCGACAGCGACCTGGTGTCGAACGTCTGCCACCTTGTCCTGGCGCGGCTGCCGGACGGTGCGGCCGGCACGCGCGGCATTTCGCTTTTCCTGGTGCCGAAGTTCATTCCCGATGCGGCGGGCAACCCGGGGGTGGCCAACAGCCTCAAGGTCGTCAGCCTGGAACACAAGCTGGGCATCCACGGCAGCCCGACCTGCGTCATGCAGTTCGACGGGGCGAAGGGCTGGCTTGTCGGCGGGCCGCACAAGGGCATGGCGGCGATGTTCACCATGATGAACAACGCAAGGCTTGGCGTCGGGGCGCAGGGCGTGGGCGTGGCCGAGGCGGCGCTGCAGAAGGCCGTGGCCTTCGCGGTTGATCGGGTGCAGGGCCCGACCGCCGAAGGCGTGCCCGGCATCATCGGCCATGCCGATGTGCGGCGCATGCTGGCCGAGGCCCGGGCCGAGGTCTTTGCCGCCCGCGCCATCGCGCTGGCCTGCGCGCGCGCCATCGACATGGCCACCGCCACCGGCGATGCCCACTGGCAGGCCCGCGCCGCGCTGCTGACCCCGATCGCCAAGGCCTATGGCACCGATGTCGGCATCCGCGTGGCCGATACCGGCGTGCAGGTTCACGGCGGCATGGGCTTCATCGAGGAAACCGGCGCCGCGCAATACCTGCGCGATGCCCGCATCACCGCGATCTACGAAGGCACCAACGGCATTCAGGCGATGGACCTTGTCGGCCGCAAGCTGGCCGATGGCGGCGAGGCCGCCTTCCGCCTGATCGGCGAGGTCGAGGCCGACGCCACCGCCGCCCGCGCCAGCCTGCCCGATCTGGCGGGCGAGGTCTGGCAGGCCGCCGAGACCCTGCGCGAGGCGACCGAGGCGCTTCTGGCGCTGCCGCCCGAGGAACGTTTCGCCGGCGCGGTGCCCTATCTTGCCGGTTTCGCGCTGGTGCTGGGCGGCCGGGCCCATCTGAAGGCGGCCCTGGCCGATGATGCGCGGCTGCCGCTGGCCCGGGTGATGATTCGCCGCCTGCTGCCCCGGCACGCCCCGCTTCTGGCCGAAAGCCGCGAGGGTGCGGCCGGGCTCTTCGCGGTTTCCCCCGCCGCGCTTGCCGGCTAGCCACCCCGCTGCCCATGGCCGACGCGATCCGCTTTCCCTTTGCCGACCCGCCCGCGGAGGGCGACGCCACCGAGGCGGCGCCCGGCATTCTCTGGATGCGGCTGCCGCTGCCGATGGCGCTGGATCACGTCAACATCTACGCGCTGGACGACGGCGCCGGCTGGACGGTGATCGACACCGGGCTGGACAGCCGGCGTGGCCGGGCCATCTGGCAGGCGCTGCTGGCCGGCCCGATGCGGGGCAGGCCCGTCACCCGGCTGGTCGTCACCCATCACCACCCCGACCATGTCGGCCTTGCCGGCTGGTTTCAGGCGACGGGGGCCGAGCTTCTGATGACGCGCACCGCCTGGCTTCTGGCGCGGATGCTGGTCCTGGACGTGCAGGACCGCCCGGTGCCGCAGGCGATGCAGTTCTGGCGCCGCGCCGGCCTTTCCGAGGCGGCCCTTGCCCGCCGCGCCGGGGAACGGCCGTTCAACTTTGCCGATGTCGTCCACCCGATGCCGCCGGGCTTCACCCGCCTGTCCGAAGGCGACCGGCTTGAAATGGCCGGCCGCGACTGGACGGTCCGCTTGGGCCATGGCCACGCCCCCGACCATGCCACCTTCTGGAGCGATGACCTGGTCCTTGGCGGCGACCAGCTGCTTCCCGGCATCTCGGCCAATATCGGCGTCTACCCGACCGAGCCCGAGGCCGATCCCCTGGCCGACTGGCTGGAAAGCTGCGCCCGGCTTGCCGCCTTCGCCCGCGATGACCAGCTGGTGCTGCCCGGCCACAAGCTGCCGTTCACCGGCTTGCCCTTCCGGCTGGCGCAGATGGTGGAAAACCATGCCGCCGCGCTGGACCGGCTGCTGGACCGGCTGGCCCGGCCCGCGACGGCGATCGACTGTTTCCCTGCCCTGTTCCGCCGCGACATCGGCCCGGCGGAAGAGGGCCTTGCCCTGGTCGAGGCGGTGGCGCATCTGAACCACCTCTTGCGCCGCGGGCTGGTTTCCCGTTCCCTTGGCCCGACGGGCGCATGGCTGTGGGAAAGGGCGTGACGATGGCCGCCAGGACGGCGAAACCGGCGGCGGGGCAGGTGCCGGCCGCGACCGGCGCGAAATCCCCCGCGAAGACCCGCGCCAAGGCGGCGGGAAAGGCCGCGCCGGTGATGAAAAGCCCCGCCGAATGGGCCTATGACCGGCTGGTCCTCTACATCCGCAACTTCGAGGCGCAGCTTGATTCGCGCCATGAAATCGCGATGGGCTTCGCCGGGGGCGAGGCCGGCGTCCTGCAGATCGAGGGCCTGGGCTATTTCGACCCCGACATCATCACCTTCTACGGCCGCGACGAGGACGGGATGAAGACCCAGCTTGTCCAGCACGTCAGCCAGCTTTCGGTGATCCTGCGCGCCGTGCCCAAGGCCGCACCGGAAGACCCGCCGCGCAGGATCGGCTTCCACCTGCGGCCGGGCTGGCTGGGCGGCGAATCCGGTGACGGTTCGGCCGGCGAGGCGCGCTGAGGCGTGACAGCCGCGGCTTTATCGGCTAAGGGCAGGGAAAGCGGACGGAAAGGGAATTGCGCGACATGGCCGACCACGCCCACGGACACCACGAACACGGCTCGATGAATATCCGCGATCAGCAAAAGACCTTTGCCGGCTTTGTCCGCTTCTCGATCTGGACCGTCGTGGTCGTGATCGTGGTCCTGGTCTTCCTCGCGCTCGCAAACGCCTGATCCGGCGCGGTCCCGGTAGCCAGTGATGCGGCGTTTCCCCCTGGCGCTTCTCTGCGCCCTTGCCCTTGCCGCCTGCGGCGCCGACCGGACCTGGGCGCCGGAATCGCAGGTCAGCGCCGCGCGCTTCGTGTCCGACGCGCCGCCGTCGGTCACCCTCATCACCGTGGTGAATGACAGGAACGGCTCGGGCGCCCATTCCGGCCTTATCATCAACGGCTCGGAACGGGTGCTGTTCGACCCGGCGGGAACCTTCATGCATCCCGACGTGCCGGTGCGCAACGACGTGCATTTCGGCATGACCGACCGGATGGTCGATTTCTACATCGACTATCACACCCGCGATTCCGATACCGAACGCTACTACCTGATCGAAAGCACCCGCTTCGTGTCGCCCCAGGTGGCGGAACTGGTCATGCAGCGCGCCAAGGACTATGGCGCCGTGCCCAAGGCCTATTGCGCCAGTTCGGTCAGCGACATCCTGCGCGGCGTGCCGGGGTTCGAATCCATCCCGGGCACGATGTTCCCCAAGGCGCTGGAACGCGCCTTCGACGAACTGCCCGGCGTTTCCCGCCGCGTCGTCACCCAGGCCACCAGCAAGACCGACCATGGCGTCGTCATGGTCGACAAGGCCGGCAACGCGGTGAACTAGGGCTTGCCCGCAGGCCGCCGCCGCCCTACCCAAGTCGCGTGAACCCGCAGTTGCGCATCCATGCCGTGATCCTGGCCGGTGGCGAAGGCCGCCGGATGGGCCGTGCCGACAAGGCGCTGCTGCCGCTGGCCGGGCGGACGCTGGTCGCCCATGCGATCGCCCGGGTCGCGCCGCAGGTGTCGGCGGTGGCGATCTCGGCGAACGGCGATCCGGCCCGGTTCGCAGGGTCGGGCCTTCCCGTCCTTGCCGATGCCCGCCCGCTCGGGCCCCTGTCGGGTATCCTTGCCGGGCTGGACTGGGCGGCGGGGCAGGGCGCCGGGGCGCTTCTCTCGGTGCCGGTCGATGCGCCCTTCCTGCCGGCGGACCTTGCCATGCGCCTTGCCGAAGCCGCTTCGGCGGATGCGCCGGCCTTCGCGACATCGGGCGGCAGGCCGCATCCGGTGGTGGCGCTCTGGCCGGTGGCGCTGGCCGCACCTCTGGCGGCCTTCCTCGACTCGGGCGCCAAGGCCAGGGTGCTGGATTTCATCACCGCGCAGGGCGGCCGCGCCGTCGCCTTCCTCGATCCCGCCGCCTTCGTGAACCTGAACGCGCCCGAGGATCTGACAGAGGCCGCCGCCCGCCTGGGGGTGCAGCGATGAAGGTCTATGGCATCATCGGCTGGAAGAACGCCGGCAAGACCACGCTGGTCGAACGGCTGGTCGCCGGCATCACCGCGCAAGGGCTCAGCGTCTCGACGATCAAGCACGTCCACCATGACGTCGATCTTGACCAGCCCGGCAAGGACACGTTCCGCCACCGCAGCGCCGGCGCGCGCGAAACCGTCCTCGCCTCGGCCCACCGCTTTGCGCTGATGCGGGAACATCGCGACGGCGAACCCACGCTGGCCGAGGTCCTGTCCCGCCTTGCCCCGGTCGATCTGGTGCTGGTCGAAGGCTACAAGCGCGACCCCCACCCCAAGGTCGAGGTCTGGCGCCCCGATGCCGGCCAGCCGCTGATCCAGCCCGGCGATCCCCTGGTCCGTGCCGTCGCCACCGATGGCGATCCCGGGCCGCTGCCGGTTCCGGTCCTTGACCTGAACGATGCCCCGGCCATCGCCGCCTTCATCCTGCGGGAGACCGGCCTTGCGTCCTGACGCGCGCCGCGCCGCATCAGGGTTGCGCCGATGGTAAGGGTCATCCGCGGCTTTCCCGAACGCCAGCGCGCGGCCGCCGCCCGCCTTTACTGGGAGGCGTTCGGCGGCAAGCTGGACACCGTCCTTGGCCCGGAAAACCGCGCGCTGGTCTTCCTGACCCGGGCGCTTCGGGCCGACCATTGCTTCTCGGCGCTGGACGACGACGGCACGCTGATCGGCATCGCCGGCTTCAAGTCGCCCGAAGGCAGTTTCGCCGGCGGTTCGCGCAGCGACATGCGGGCGGCCTACGGGCGGTTCGGAACCGGCTGGCGCGGCTTCGTCCTCTGGCTGCTGTCGCATGAGGTGGACAATCACCGCTTCCTGATCGACGGCATCGCCGTCACCCGGGCCGCGCGCGGGCAGGGCGTGGGCACCGCCCTGCTTGACGCCCTCTGCACCGAGGCGCAGCGGCGCGGCTACGGCTCGATCCGGCTTGAGGTGATCGATTCGAACTGGCGCGCGCGCGCGCTTTATGAACGCCAGGGGTTCATCGCGACGCGGGTCGAACCGATGGGTCCGCTGCGCCATCTGTTCGGCTTTTCCTCGGCCACCACCATGGTCCGCCCGCTGGCCTGACCGGGCAGCCGTCGCCCGCCTCTCAGTCGAAGACGCCGGCGACGCGACCGAACAGCATGAAGGCCCGCGCCGTCCGCGTATCGGCCAGTTCGGCCAGTTCGGCATCGCTCGCGTTCCGTTCGAAGGCCTGGAACACCTTGTCGAAGGTCCGCAGGAAATGGTGCGCCGCGTCGCGGAACACCGTGTCCTCGCGCATCCGGCTGGCCGTCAGCGCCAGCGAGGACCGGTCGCGGATGCCGCCCACCGCGGCGACCGGCCGCCCGCGTTCGCCCGCGGCGAAACGCCGCCACAGGTCGGGCCGCGCCACTTCGGGGCGCAGGTCGTCCATGTAGATGCCTTCCTGGCTCAGCAGCGTCAGCACATCCTGCGCCGAGCGGATCAGCCGCGCCGCCTCGCGGTCTTCCAGCGCCAGCCGCAGGGCGCGGAACCCCGCCTTGTCCTCGGGCGATTCGGGGAACTGCAGCGCGCGGATGAAATCGGCCATCGACAGCGGCGGCTGCAGGCTTTCCGACGGCGTTCCCAGGGCAAGGCCCGGCTGTTCGATCTCGGGCTCGGGCGTCGGCGGAGCGATCGCCGCCCGCCGCTCGGCCGAGGGCAGCGTCGCGGCGGTCTCGCGCCGCGAACTGAAGCTTGCCAGCACCGTCCCCGCCTGCCGCGTCGCCGCGGCGATCTCGTCCAGCTTCTTCTCGACCGAAGGCTTGATCGCCGCCGCCTCGATCTGCGCGGCCGTCTGCACATAGCTGGCCCGCATCGCATCGACCGCCGACTGCAGCCGCGCCGCCTCGGTCCGCAGGTCGCGGATCGACCGCAGCGTGATGACCGCAACCCAGACCAGCGCCAGCGGCAGGAAGACGATCAGCAGCGTCATCACCAGGCCCAGCGTGCGCACGTCGTCGCCGGGCGGCAGGGCCAGGATATAGGCCAGGACCGCGATCACCCAGATCACGCTGAGGACGCCGGCGACGACCTCGGTCGCAGGGCCGGACCGCCCGGCCGCGGGCGCCTTGTCGGGCGTCTTGTCCGGCGGGCGGGCCATGCCGTCAGGCAAAGCGGACGGTCAGGATTTCATAGCTGCGCCGCCCGCCCGGGGTCGCAACCTCGACGCTGTCGCCCTCGTCCTTGCCGATCAGCGCGCGGGCAAGAGGCGAACGCACGTTCAGAAGCCCCTCCTCGATATTCGCCTCGACCTCGCCGACGATCTGGTAGGTCTTCTCCTCGTCGGAATCCTCGTCGACGATCGTCACCGTCGCGCCGAACTTCACCGCACCCGACAGGCGCGCGGGGTCGATCACGTCGGCCAGCGACAGGATGCCCTCGATCTCCTTGATGCGGCCCTCGATGAAACCCTGCTTCTCGCGCGCGGCGTGATATTCGGCATTCTCCGAAAGGTCGCCATGCGCCCGCGCCTCGGCGATATCCCGGATGATCGCCGGACGTTCGACCGTCTTCAGCTGCTTCAGCTCGGCATCCAGCGCGTCGAAACCGCGCCGTGTCATCGGGATCTTGTCCATCGCACGTCCAGTCGAAAGCAAAAAGAGAAGTCACGGCCCGGGTTGCGGGCCATGACTTCGCAGCATCCTAGGCGTTCTACACACCCGATGGGCGGCGAAAAAGCAAGGCCCATGGCGCGGGGCGGCGGCGGCCCGTCGCCGGCGGGAAAGAATGTTTCGCCCGCACCGCAAGACGGGGGCGTGATGTTGCGTCACGGTTGACGTTGCGGCGACCATCGGGCAACAGGAACCGCCACCGGAAAAGAAGAGGAAGCGACATGACCGGGATCCAGCGCGAGTCGATGGAATATGACGTCGTGATCGTTGGCGCCGGCCCGTCGGGACTGTCGGCGGCGATCCGGCTGAAGCAGCTTGATCCTGAGCTGTCGGTGGTGGTGCTGGAGAAGGGGTCCGAGGTCGGGGCGCATATCCTTTCGGGGGCGGTGCTGGACCCGTCGGGGCTGGATGCGCTGCTGCCCGACTGGCGGCAGCTGGATGCGCCGGTCAGGGTTCCGGTCACCTCGGACAATTTCTACCTGCTCGGCCCGGCGGGGAAGATCCGCATCCCGAACTGGCCGATGCCGCCCCTGATGTCGAACCACGGCAACTACATCGTCTCGATGGCCAATGTCTGCCGCTGGCTGGCCGGCGTGGCCGAGGGGCTGGGGGTGGAGATTTTCCCCGGCATGGCCTGCTCGCAGCTGGTCTATGACGGCGACCGGGTGGCAGGCGTGGTGGCGGGGGAATTCGGGCTGGACCCGGTGACCGCCGAGCCGGGCCCGTCCTACGAGCCGGGGATGGAACTGCGCGGCAAGTATGTGTTCCTGTCGGAAGGGGTGCGCGGATCGCTCGCCAAGGAAGTGATCGCCAGATACGACCTGTCGAAGGGCCATTGCCCGCAGAAATTCGGCCTCGGCATGAAGGAAATCTGGGAGATCGACCCGGCCAAGCACCGGCTGGGCACGGTCACGCATACGATGGGCTGGCCCTTGGGCGGCAATGCCGGCGGCGGCAGCTTCATCTATCACCTTGAGAACAATCAGGTCTTCGTCGGCTTCGTGGTCCACCTGAACTACAGGAACCCCTGGCTTTACCCCTACATGGAATTCCAGCGCTTCAAGCACCATCCGATGGTGGCCGAGCTGCTGAAGGGCGGCAAGCGCGTGGCCTATGGCGCGCGGGCGATCAGTGAAGGCGGCTGGCAGTCGATCCCGAAAATGGTGGCGCCGGGGGTGGCGCTCCTTGGCTGCACCGCCGGTCTGGTGAACGTGCCGCGGATCAAGGGCAACCACAACGCCATGCTCTCGGGCAAGGCCGCGGCCGAGGCGGCGCATGCCGCGATCAGGGCCGGGCGGATGGGCGACGAGCTGACCGATTACGAGACCGAGGTCAGGACCGGCGCCATCGGGCAGGACCTGAGGAAGGTCAGGAACGTGAAGCCCGCCTGGTCGAAATGGGGCCTGACCGCCAGCCTGATGCTGGGCGGCGCCGACATGTGGGCCAACACCTTCGGGCTGACCGTCCTTGGCACGCTGAAACACGGCAAGAGTGACGCGGCGGCGACCGGCAAGGCCGCGGACTTCAAGCCGATCGACTATCCGAAGCCCGACGGGAAACTGTCGTTCGACCGGCTGACCAACGTCGCCTTCTCCTTCACCAACCATGACGAGAACCAGCCCGCCCACCTGCGGCTGAAGGACCCCTCGGTCCCGATCCGGGTGAACCTGCCCGAATACGCCGAACCGGCGCAGCGCTACTGCCCGGCCGGCGTCTACGAGGTGCTGGGCGAAGGCGCCGAGGCGACCTTCCGCATCAACTTCCAGAACTGCGTCCACTGCAAGACCTGCGACATCAAGGACCCCAGCCAGAACATCAACTGGACCACCCCCATCGGCGGCGGCGGACCGAATTATCCGAACATGTGACATGTCGGGGCCGCGGCCCCGGCGTCCGATCTGACATTTCCGCGACCGGACGCCGGTCAGGGCCGCCCGACATGGACAGCGCATCGCGCCCCGGCTAGCCTTGCTCCGATGTGCCGCCATGGGATGTGCCGATGAAACCTGCCCCGCTTCGCCTGATGACGTCCGCGCTGGCCCTGTGCCTTGCGCTTGCGCCACCGCTGCGGGCCGAGGGGGAGGCCGAAACCACGCCCCAGGTCGAGGCGTCGGTCGAAACCGCCACCCCCGATTCCGGCGCCTATCTTGCCGCCCGCGCGGCCGAGGGCGACGCCGATTATCGCGCGGCCGCGGGCTGGTATGCCCGCGCGCTGATCGCCGATCCGGGTGACCTGCGGATCATGGAAGGGTCGATGTTCGCCAACCTCAACCTGGGCGAGGTGGCGCTTGCCGCCGATGTCGGCGCCTCGGTCAAGGCCAAGGGGTTCGACAGCCAGCTGGCCGACATCGCGCTGATGGCCGACGAGGCCCGGCGCGAGGATTATGCCGCCCTTGTCGCCGCCGCCGAAGCCGGGCGCATGGCCGGCCCGATGATCGACGAACTGGTGCTGGCCTGGGCCAAGCTGGGCGAAGGCCGCATGTCCGATGCGCTGGCCGATTTCGACGCCGTCGCCGCGACCGAGGGGATGGAGGCCTACGGTCTTTACCACAAGGCCATGGCGCTGGCGCTGGCGGGGGATTTCGAAGGCGCGGATGCGATCCTGTCGGGTGAAGCCGCCGGCCCGATCAACCTCAACCGCCGCGGCGTGATGGCGCGGGTGCAGATACTGTCGCAGCTGGAACGCTTCGACGAGGCGCTGGCGCTGCTGGACGAGGCTTTCGGCACCGAACCGCAGCCCGGCCCCGATCAGATGCGCACCAGTCTGCGCGCCGGCGAGGCGCTGCCCTTCGACACCGCCCGCAGCGCCCGCGACGGCATTGCCGAGGTCTTCTTTTCGGTCGCGACGATCCTGAACAGCGACGGCGCACCGTCGCACACGCTGTTGCACGCGCGCATTGCCGCCGCGCTCCGCCCCGATCACGCCGAGGCGCTGCTGCTGTCGGCGGCGATGCTTGAGGAAATGGGCCGCTTCGATCTGGCGGTCGAGGCCTATGCCGCCTTCACGCCGGACAACCCGTCATTCTATTCGGCCGAGATCGGCCGCGCCGATGCGCTTTATGCGATGGGCGAGACCTCTGCCGCGATCGAGGCGATGAAGGGCGTCGCCCGCCGCTTCCCCGACCTGATCGTCGCGCAGACCGCGCTGGGCGATATCCTGCGCCGCGACGAACGCTGGGCCGATGCGCTGCCCGCCTATAACGCCGCCATCGCCCTTGCCACCGAACCGGCCGAACCGCACTGGGTGCTGTTCTTCTCGCGCGCGGTCTGCCACGAACGCCTTGGCCAGTGGACCGAGGCCGAGGCCGATTTCAGGAAGGCGCTTGAGCTGAACCCCGGCCGGCCCGAGGTCCTGAACTACCTTGGCTATTCCTATGTCGACCGGGGCGAGAACCTGGACGAGGCGCTTGACCTGATCAAGCAGGCGGTCGAGGCGCAGCCGCAGGCCGGCTATATCATCGACAGCCTCGCCTGGGCCTATTTCCGCCTTGGCCGCTATGACGAGGCGCTTGAACCGATGGAACGCGCCTCGCTTCTGGAACCCGTCGATCCGGTGGTGACCGACCATCTGGGCGATGTCTACTGGGCCGTGGGCCGCAAGCGCGAGGCGGAGTTCCAGTGGCACCGCGCCCTGTCGTTCGAGCCCGGCGAAAAGGAAGCCGCCCGCATCCGCCGCAAGATCGACCTTGGCCTTGACGCCGTCCTGGCCGAGGAAGGCGCCACGCCGCTGACCGAGGTCAAAGCCGCCACGAATGGCAATTGATCCCGTCACGGAATTCGCCCCGGCCAAGGTGAACCTCTGCCTGCACGTCACCGGGCGGCGTGCCGACGGCTATCACCTGCTTGACAGCATCATCGCCTTCGCGGGCGTGGGGGACCGGGTGACCGTCGCCCCCGGCGCGGGCCTTGCCCTGACCGGGCCGCAGGCGGCGCAGCTGACGGGTGGGGACGACAACCTTTGCCTTCGCGCCGCACGCGCCATGGGCGGCGGGGTCTCGGTCCGGCTGGAAAAGCACCTGCCCGTCGCCTCGGGCATCGGCGGCGGATCGGCCGACGCCGCCGCCACCCTGCGCGCGATGGCCCGCTTGGGCCGGCCGCTGCCGCCGGCCGATGCGGTTCTGGCCCTGGGGGCCGACGTGCCCGCCTGCCTTGCCGGCCGTCCGGCGCGGATGCGCGGCGTGGGCGAAATCCTGACGCCGGTCAGCCTGCCCGCCGCCTGGCTGGTGCTGGTCAACCCGGGCATCGCGGTCGCGACGCCGCAGGTGTTTCGCGGCCTCACCCATGCCGCCAACCCGCCGCTTCAAGACCTGCCGCGGCTTGCCGATGCCGGCGCGCTGGCCGCCTGGCTTGCCCGGCAGCGCAACGATCTGGAACCGCCCGCCATCGCCATCGCCCCGGTCATCGCCACGGCAAAGGCGGCACTCGCCGCGTCACCCGGCTGCCTTCTTGCCCGCATGTCCGGCAGCGGCGCCACATGCTTCGGCCTTTTCGCGGATCGCCCGGTGGCAGAGGCCGCGGCGCTTGCACTCGGCCACGCCCATCGGGAATGGTGGATCGTGGCGGCGGATATGGAAGGTGGTGCCGGTGCGGGCGTTGGCGGGGCTTCTGGCACTGACCCTGGTCCAGGCGGCCCCGGCGCGGGCTGAGGTCTGGACCAGCGACTGGGACGACAGCGGCGATCTGCTGTTGCTGATGAACTGCCCGCGCGGCCGCACCGGCGGCCCGCCCCCCGCCTGCCTGATCTTCGATTGCTGGTGGGATGGCGGCATCGGCCTGCGCGTCATCCCCGGCACCGCACCGGTGCCGCCGCAATCCGGCATGGTGCTGTCCCTTGACGGCGCGCCCGTCATGCAGGCCGTGCTGAGCGATTCCTCCAACGGCAACAATGCCTATCTCTTCGGCACCCCAATCACCCGCGGCGTGCTGGAAGGCCTGTTTGCCCGGATGGAGACGGCCGCCACGGTCGGGCTGGCCTTCGATGCCGCCGCCCTGAACCTGCCGGCGCTGTCGGCCATGTCCCTGGACGGGTTTCCCGCCGCGGTGCGGGACTTCCGCCAGCAATGTGTCGACCTTGGCAAGACTGCCCCGGTCGAGATGGCCCCCGCCATCGCTCCGCCGGGCGTCGCGTCGATCTGGCACCTGCCTGAAGGCGGCCCCAACCCCGACACCGATCCGCAGCGCTTTGTGAACATCGACGCGATCTCGGTCACCGATGCGTCGGCGGTGGCCGAGGCCCGCCGCCTGGCGGCCGGCGCCATTGCCGAGGCGGATGGGCTGGCAAGCCGGTCCGGCGCCGGTCCGGTCGAGGTTCTGGCGAACCTGATCCCGTTCCGGGACGGCCGCCGGATGCTGTTCGCGCGGCTCTGCCACCCGACGATCTTCGGCATCACCGGCTGCGACACGCATTTCTTCCGCGCCCATCCCGGCCAGGATTTCATCCTGCCGGGCGAAAGCTGGATCGGCGGCGGCCCCTACTGGCTTGATCTTCAGGCATCGACCGCCGGCTGGCCCGATCTGGTTTCGCGGCCCCACACCGCGAACGGCGCCTATCTGCGCAGCCCGACCGGCCCCTGACCGCGCTCAGGCGATCCGCGACACCACATAGCCCGCCAGATCGTGCAACATGTCGCGCAGCGGGTGGTCGGGCAGCGCGGCCAGCGCCTGCTGCGCCCGCGCCGCCCATTCCGCCGCATCGTCGGCTGCCGCCTCCATCGCCCCGTGCCGCGCCATCAGCGCGATCGCATGGGCAAGGTCGCCGTCGCGCTGGTCGCCCTTCTCGATGACGCGCTGCCAGAAGGCGCGCTCTTCGGCGTCGGCCTTCGCCACCGCCTTGATCACCGGCAGCGTCAGCTTGCGTTCGCGGAAATCGTCGCCCGTGTTCTTGCCGATCGTCGCCGAAGACCCGCCGTAGTCCAGCAGGTCATCGGCGATCTGGAAGGCGATCCCCAGCGCATCGCCATAGACATGCAGCGCGCGCACCACGGCCTCGTCCGCGCCGGCGATCACCGCGCCCGATTCCGTCGCCGCCGAGAAAAGCGCGGCGGTCTTGCCGCGGATGACCTTCAGATAGACGGATTCGTCGGTCCGCAGGTCCTGCGCCGCGGTCAGTTGCAGCACCTCGCCCTCGGCGATGGTCGCGCTGGCGTTCGCCAGGATGTCGAGGACGCGCAGGCTGCCCGGTTCCACCATCAGCTGGAAGGCGCGGGCAAAGAGATAGTCGCCGACCAGCACGCTGGACTTGTTGTCCCACAGAAGGTTCGCCGTCGGCCGGCCGCGCCGCCGCTGGCTTTCGTCGACCACGTCGTCGTGCAGCAGCGTGGCGGTATGGATGAATTCCACCGTCGCCGCCAGCTTGACCGGATCGCCGCCCTGCGCCCCGCAGATGCGCGCCGCCGCCAGCACCAGCATCGGCCGCAGCCGCTTGCCCCCGGCTTCAATCAGATGCGCCGTCACCTCGGGGATGCGGGGCGCGTGTTCGCTGGCCATCCGGTCGCGGATCAGCGCGTTCACCGCCGCCATGTCATCGGCCAGCGCTTCGGCCAGCCGGTCCTGCGGCCCGCCCTTCGGCTTTTCCGGCGCCCCGTCCATGCCACACCCCGAACCCGTCCGCGCTTGCCCTGGGCGGCTGCGCGCGGTTATCCCATCCCCATGAAAGAGCTTCTGCGCACGACCGATCCCACCGAGATCGCCTTCGCCACGGCCCTTCTTCAGGGCGAGGGTATAGCGACCTTTGCCATGGACGTCCACATGAGCGTCCTTGACGGTTCCCTTGGCATCCTGCCGCAACGCCTGATGGTGGCCGACCGTGACCTGTTCCTTGCCCGCGCCATCTGCCGCGACAACGGGCTGACGGTCAGCCCATGACATTCGCCGACGATGCCCTGACCGACGACAGGTTTCTCTGCGGCCGGCTGCAGCTGCTGCAGCCCGCCCGCGGCTATCGCGCCGCGACCGATGCCGTCCTTCTGGCCGCCGCCTGCCCGGCCGGTGCGGGCGACCGGGTGCTTGATCTTGGCTGCGGGGCGGGGGCGGCCGCGCTTTGCCTTCTGGCGCGGGTGCCCGGCGTTGCCGTGGCGGGGCTGGAACTGCAGCCGGACTATGCCGACCTTGCCCGCCGCAACGCCCAGCGCAACGGCATGGCGATGGAGGTGGCGGTGGGCGACCTGCGCCATGTCCCGCGCGACCTGCGCCGCGACTTCGACCATGTCATCGCCAACCCGCCCTGGTATCCGGCCGGGGGAACGCCCTCGCCGCTTGCGCGCCGCGATACCGCTCTGCGCGCCGAACTGCCGCTGTCCGACTGGGTTCAGGCCGCGGCGCGCCGGCTTGCCCCGGGCGGCACGCTGACGCTGATCGCCGGCACGGACAGCCTGCCGGTGCTTCTGGCAGCGCTTGCGCCCAAGCTCGGCTCGGCCGCGATCCTGCCCCTGGCGCCGCGCGCCGGCCGGCCGGCGCTGCGCGTCATCCTGCGGGCGCGCAAGGGCGGCCGCACCCCCTTCCGCCTGCTTGCCCCCTTCGTCATCCACAGCGGCGACGCCCATGACGGCGACCGCGAAAGCTATACGCCGGACGCCAACGCCGTCCTGCGCGACATGGGCAGCCTCCTGCCGTTTTTCGGATGATCCGCCACTTTCTTCCGCCGGTTATGTCGCTTTCCGGATGACACGACTCGTCTTCCGTGATGCACTTGCCCTGCGCGTGTAACCAACGAAGGAGGACGAAGATGACGATGGCTTCTCACCTGCAGGAACTCCGCAAGAAGCATGAAGCGCTCTCCGAGATGGTCGAAGCCGCCCAGCGCAGCCCGGGTTCGGACGATCTCCAGATTTCCGAATGGAAGAAACAGAAGCTTCGTCTGAAGGAAGAAATCTCGCGCCTGACCGAGGCGCACTGACCGGCCTCAGCGCGCCCCGGCGTCCCGTCGGGGCCGCGCAGCAAAGGCCGCGCCGCCGGCGATCAGCACTGCAGCCAGCAGGATCGTCCAGGACGGCGCCGTGATTCCGGCAAGGACCAGGGCCAGCGTCGACAGAAGCGGCGCAGCATAGGAGGCGACACCCAGAAGCTGGATGTCGCCTTTCTTCATGCCGATGTCCCAGGTGAAGAATGCCGCCCCGACCGGCCCGATGCCCAGCGCCAGCACGGAAAGCCAGCCCGCCGCATCCGCCGGCCAGACCGTCTCCTCAAACCCCAGATGCACCGCCAGGCTCAGCGCCGCCGTCGCCAGGCAGAAGACGGTGACCGTTTCGGTCGGCGCGTCGCCCAGCCGGCGCGACAGGACGGAATACCCCGCCCAGGTCACCGAACAGCCGAAGGCCAGCGCCAGCCCAAGCGCTGAGGCCGATCCGTCGCCGCCGCGGCCCAGCACGATCAGCGCCGCGCCGGCAAAGGCGACCAAGGCCCCGATCACATGCCGCGGCTCAAGCCGTTCGCCCGGCAGAAGGCCCGAGAACAGCACGATGAACAGCGGCCAGAGATAGGCGATCAGCCCCGTCTCGGCCGAGGGCGCGAGGCGGAACGCGGTGAAATACAGCAGGTGATAGCCGAAAAGCCCTGCCGTCCCGAAGGCATAGACCTTCCACGACACCGCGCGCAGCATCGCGAACCCGCGCCGCGCCGTCCAGACCAGCCCGATCATGCCGCCGATGGCAAAGCAGATCGCGTTCAGAAGAAGCGGCGGCACCGGCGCCGACCCGATGGTCAACAGCGCCAGCAACGCCCACATCAGGACAGAGGTGAAGCCGATGGCGGTGGCCCGGTTGCGCGTCATTGCCGCAAATTCCTTCGAAGGTTCTTGCGTTCCGCCGCGGTTTAGCCGGTGGCGGCGCAAAGCGAAAGGCCCGCCCCGGGGTGGGGCGGGCCCTGCCAGACGGCGGGGGGGCTGCGTCAGACGAAGAACTGTCCGCCGTTGGCGCTGATCGTCGATCCGGTGATGAAGCCTGCATCGTCGCCGGCCAGGAACACCACGCAGCGCGCGATTTCCTCGGGCTCGCCCAGCCGTCCGACCGGGATCAGCGGGATGATCCGCTCGGCCAGCACCTTTTCGTCGATCGCCTTGACCATCTCGGTCGCGATATAGCCCGGGCAGATCGCGTTGACGGTGATTCCGGCCCGCGCGCCTTCCTGCGCCAGCGCCTTGGTGAAGCCCAGATCGCCCGCCTTGGCCGCCGAATAGTTGGCTTGGCCGGCCTGCCCCTTCTGCCCGTTGATCGACGAGATCGAGATGATCCGGCCGAACTTGCGGTCACGCATGCCGGACCAGACCGGATGGGTCATGTTGAAAAGGCCGGTCAGGTTGGTGTCGATCACCTCGCGCCACTGCTGCGGCGTCATCTTGTGGAACATCGCGTCGCGGGTGATGCCGGCGTTGTTCACCAGCACGTCCACCGGGCCAAGATCGGCCTCGACCCTGGCGATGCCGTCCTTGCAGGCGTCATAGTCGGCGACAGACCATTTGTAGGCCGGGATGCCGGTCTCCTTGTTGAAGGCCGCCGCCGCCTCGTCGTTGCCGGCATAGTTCGCCGCAACCTTGTAGCCCGCCGCCTTCAGCGCGACCGAAATCGCCGCGCCGATGCCGCGTGAGCCGCCCGTGACCAATGCAACCCGTGCCATCCTGATTCTCCTCCTGCAGGTATGCTACCGTATGCCATTGAAATCCTGTTACCGAAACGAAATCGGGCGCGCAACATTATTGCGCGCCCGATCCGCCTATGTCGCAGGGTGCGTGCCCGCACGCACCGCCTTTTACCGTTCCAGGCACATGGCCACGCCCATGCCCCCGCCGATGCACAGCGTCGCGAGACCCTTCTTCGCGCCGCGACGGCCCATCTCGAACAGAAGCGTGTTCAGGATGCGCGCGCCCGAAGCGCCGATCGGGTGGCCGATGGCAATGGCGCCGCCGTTGACGTTGACGATCGCCGGATCCCAGCCCATGTCCTTGTTGACCGCGCAGGCCTGCGCGGCAAAGGCCTCGTTCGCCTCGACCAGGTCCAGGTCGCCGACCTTCCAGCCGGCCTTGGTCAGCGCCTTGCGGCTGGCGAAGATCGGCCCGACGCCCATGATCGACGGGTCAAGCCCGGCCGTCGCATACCCGGCTATCCGCGCGAGCGGCTTCAGCCCGCGCTTCGCGGCGTCTTCCTCGGTCATCAGCAGCACCGCCGCCGCGCCGTCGTTGATGCCGCTTGCATTCGCCGCCGTGACCGAACCGTCCTTGACGAAAGCGGGCTTCAGCTTCTGCATCGCCTCGATCGTCGCGCCGTGGCGGATGTATTCGTCGGCATCGACCACCACGTCGCCCTTGCGGGACTTCACGGTGAAGGGGATGATCTCGTCCCTGAACTTGCCGGCCTTCTGCGCCGCCTCGGCCTTGTTCTGGCTGGCCAGCGCGAATTCGTCCTGCATGTCGCGGGAAATCTGCCACTGGTTCGCGACATTCTCGGCCGTCTGGCCCATGTGATAGCCGTTGAACGCGTCCCAGAGGCCGTCCTTGATCATCGAATCGATGAAGCTCAGGTCGCCCATCTTCTGCCCGTTGCGCAGATGCGCGACATGGGGTGACAGCGACATGCTTTCCTGCCCGCCGGCGACAACGATCCTTGCATCGCCCAGCTGCACATGCTGCGCGCCCAGCGCCACCGCGCGCAGGCCCGAGCCGCAGACCTGGTTCAGCGACCAGGCGCTTGCCTCTTTCGCAAGGCCGGCCTTGATCGCCGCCTGGCGGGCCGGGTTCTGGCCCTGGCCGGCGGTCAGCACCTGGCCCAGGATGGTTTCCTCGACCTCTGCCTTGTCGATGCCGGCGCGGGCGACAACGCCCTCGATGACGGCGGCCCCCAGATCATGGGCGGGCGTCGCGGCGAACGATCCGTTGAAACTTCCCACGGCGGTGCGGCCCGCCGCCACGATTACGACATTGGTCATGTGATCCTCTCCCTAACGCCTGCACGCCCGGGGCCGGGCGCGGTTTCGCCTTACGGGGCCACCATCACAATCGCAAGTTTCGTGCGCAAGCGAATTGACGCAGATCGGGCCGCACCCGCGGCGCATCGCCCGCGCCGGTCGGTTGTGGCCGGTTGCGGCGGGCGGCCCCGCGTCGCGGATATGTGCAGATGCCCATGCCCGCGCCACCCCGGCCGCGGTGGTGCCGGGGCGAACCCGCGCGGCCCGTGCATCCGTTCCGCGCAGGCAGGCGGGCCGGGGTCAGGCGTCCTGCCTGCCGTGCCGGAACCGCCGGAAATCGGGCGCGATCTCGGGCGCGCCGAACAGATAGCCCTGCAGGCAGCTGACGCCATGCGCGCGCAGCCATTCGGCCTCGGCCACGGTTTCCACGGATTCGGCGACCGGGATCAGCCCGAACTCCTTCGCCACCGCGATCAGCGCGCGCACCACCGGCTGATGCGCCGGGTCGCGGTCGATGTGGCGGGTGAACATCCCGTCGATCTTCGCCACGCTGAACGGCAGCGTCCGCAACAGCGCCAGCGCGGTCTGGCCGGCGCCGAAGTCGTCCAGCGTGAAGATCAGCCCGTGGCCGTGCAGCTCATCCATGAAGGGGCGCAGGACATCGGCCGCGCCGACAGCACTTGCCTCGCCGATCTCAAGGATCAGGCCCTTGCCGAGGCCGGGGTTCTGCCGCAGCGCATTGCGCAGCGTGCCGATCCAGGCGCCATAGCCGACCGAGCGCGCCGACATGGTGATCGCCACCCGGATGCCCGGATTGGCCCGCAGCGCCCGTATCCCCAGGCGCAGCGCCGCGACGTCGATCTCGCGGCCGATCTCGCGCCCTTCGGCCAGCGCCATGAACTCGGCGGCGGGGATCGTCCGGCCGCGGTCGTCCAGAAGCCGGATATAGGCCTTGTAATAGGCAAGGATCGACGCATCGCTGGAATAGATCACCGGCTGGAACGCCAGCCGCATCCGCCCGCCGTCCAGCGCGCCGCGCAGCATGGCCAGCGTTTCGTCTGCCGGCTGCGCCGCGGCCACCACAAGGGGCGATGCCGCATCGGGATCGGGGTCGAACCGGGGTCCGGGATGCCTGACCATGTCACCTCCTGTCCTGCGGGTGACACATTCGGCGTGAAACGGTAAACCGGGGATGAACGGCGGGCAGATGCCTCAAATGCCCCGCACTATCCGGAGGGACGATGACCGAAGGCCGCTGCTCCTGGTGCGGGACCGATCCCCTTTATGTCGCCTACCACGATACCGACTGGGGCCGCCCCGAACGCGATCCGCGCGCGCTTTGGGAAAAGCTGATCCTCGACGGGTTCCAGGCCGGCCTCAGCTGGATCACCATCCTGCGGAAGCGTGAGAATTTCCGGGCGGCCTTCCGCGGCTTCCACCCCGGGGAAATCGCCACCTGGGGCGAGGATCAGGTCCTGCGCCTTCTGGCTGATCCCGGCATCATCCGCCACCGCGGCAAGATCGAGGGCACTATCGCCTCGGCCCGCGCCTACCTTGCCATCGAGGCGGAGCAGGGCTTCTCGCCGTTCCTGTGGTCCTTCGTCGGCGGCGCGCCGATCCAGAACCGGTTTGCCAGCATGGCCGAGGTGCCGACCGAAACGCCCGAGTCGCGCGCCATGGCCAAGGCGCTGAAGGCGCGCGGTTTCAAGTTCTGCGGCCCGACCATCACCTATGCCTTCATGCAGGCCGTGGGCATGGTGAACGACCACATGACCGGCTGCCCCGCCCATGCCGCATGCGCCGATATGGCATGGCCCCTTGGCGATCCCGCCGCGAAGGCGCATATACACGCCGAAACCGGAAGATGAGGAAGACATGCTCGGTCTAGGCGAAAGACCCGCCGCCCCCGCCGGCGACCTGATCAAGGACGGCACCGAGGCCACGTTCATGGCCGATGTGATCGACACCTCGCGCGAGGTGCCGGTCATCGTCGATTTCTGGGCCACCTGGTGCGGCCCGTGCAAGACGCTTGGCCCCGCGCTCGAGGCCGCCGTGACGGCGGCGAAGGGCAAGGTCCGCATGGTCAAGATCGACGTCGACAAGAACCAGATGATCGCGTCGCAGATGCGCATCCAGTCGATCCCCACCGTCTATGCCTTCTGGCAGGGCCAGCCGGTCGACGGATTCCAGGGCGCGCTTGCCGCGTCGGAAGTGAAGAAATTCGTCGACAAGCTGGCCGGCCTTGCCGGTGACGGAGGCCTTGCCGAGGCCATCGCCGCGGCCGAGGAGATGCTGGAACAGGGCGCGCTGGCCGACGCGAACGAAACCTTCGCGGCGATCCTTGGCGAAGAGCCCGAGAATGCCGCCGCCTACGCCGGCCTTGTCCGCACCCATATCGCCGCCGGCAACCTTGACCAGGCCGAGGCTTTCGCCAATGCCGCCCCGGCCGCCGTCGCCCGGTCGAAGGAACTTGAGGCCGCGAAGGCGCAGATCGAGCTTGCCCGTCAGGCCGCCAACGCCGGGCCCGAGGCCGAACTGCGCGCCGCCGTCGATGCCGATCCGGCCAACAACCAGGCCCGCTTCGATCTGGCGGTGGCGCTGAACGCCGCCGGCAAGGTGGACGAGGCGGTCGACGAACTGCTCGATCTTTTCCGCCGTGACCGCGAATGGAACGACGGCGCCGCCAAGACCCAGCTTTTCACCATCTTCGACGCGCTCAAGCCGCAAGACCCGATCGTGCTGAAAGGCCGCCGCCGCCTTTCCTCGATGATCTTCGCCTGACGGGCGGGGCAGGGATGCCGGCCCCCCGCTTCGCCGCAGCCGACCTGCCCGAGGCGATTCCGGTCTTTCCCCTGCGCGGGGCGCTGCTGTTGCCCCGCGCGCGCCTGCCGCTGCGCATCTTCGAACCGCGCTATCTGGCGATGCTGGATGATTGCCTCAGGACGCCCGGTCGCCTGATCGGCATGATCTCGCCGCTGGAAACGCCCGGGCCGGACCCGCGCCCGGGCGAACCCCGGCTCAGCGCCATCGGCTGCGCCGGCCGCGTCACCACCTTCTCGGAAACCGAGGACCGGACCTATCTGATCACCCTGACCGGCATTTCCCGCTTCCGCATCCGCGAGGAATTGCAGGGCTTCATGCCCTACCGCCGCTGCACCGTCGACTGGGCGCCCTTCGCCCGCGACCTTGGCCCGGCCGAGGCCGACCCGGGCTTTGACCGCGCCAGCTTCCTGTCGCTCCTCTCGCGCTTCTTCGCCGCCCGCAACCTTGCGACCGACTGGGACAGCCTGCGCGGGGCCGAACCCGAGATGCTGGTCAACGCCGTCTCGATGCTGGCCCCGCTCAGCCCCGACGACAAGCAGGCGCTGCTAGAGGCGCCAAGCCTGTCGACCCGCCGCGAAACCCTTGTCACGCTGATCGAATTCGCCCTGCGCGGCGGTAGCGGCGACGGCCTGATCCAGTAACAGCGAAAGTGCCGCCCATGCCAGACCCCACCCCCGCCTTTGACCGCCGGATGCTGGAAGCGCTGGTATGCCCGGTGACCCACGCCGTCCTGACCTATGACGAGGCCGCGCAGGAACTGATTTCCAAGGCGGCGCATCTGGCCTTCCCGATCCGGGACGGCATCCCGATCATGCTGGTGGCCGAGGCGCGGCAGATCGACTGATCGCTCACGCCGGAAGCGCGGTTCGCCTCACATTTGAAGTGCCGACACAACCGAGGGCCGCGCCGGCCCGCGGGGTGGCGCCATCGCGCCGCCCCATGGGGGCGGGTCGGCGCGGCCCGGTCGCCTGAAGCGACCGGGCGGTGGGTCATACAAGGGGCTGGCGAACCTGGACCTGCACCCCCTCCTCGGTCACGATCGCCGACATCGGGATGTCGTGCCATTGCGGGAACACCGTCGCCAGCCGCGCCGCCTGCAGGCCCACGCCCACCACGAACGGGCCGCCGGGCGACAGCGATGCCAGCGTGCGGTCGAAATACCCCCCGCCATAGCCCAGCCGGTAGCCCGCGCCGTCCCAGCCCACCAGGGGCGCCAGCGCAAGGTCGGGGCGCAACGCCTCGGCTTCCGCCGGCGGCACCGGAATGTTCCAGTCCCCCCGTTCCATCGCCATGCCGGGCGTCCAGCGGCGAAAGACCAGCGGCGCGGCCTTCGTCACCACCACCGGCAGCGCGACCTTTGCCCCAGCCGCATCCAGAGCCGCCAGCCAGGGCCGCAGGTCGGCCTCGCCCTTGATCGGCCAGTAGCCCGAGATCACCCGCCCCTTCGGATCGCCCAGCCAACGCGGCAGCCCTTCCTCCAGATGCCGGATCAGCGCCGCCGCCCAGTCGGCCCGCGCGGCGACCGGCATCGCCATGCGTTCGGCCCGCAGCCGCGCGCGCTCGGCCCGGCGCCACCGCGCGACCTCAAGCTCCTGCTGCGGATCGTGGCCTTCATGCGTGGCAAGCGAACAGACCGGCGAACTTGGTTCCCGCATCACACCCTCCCGCGCCGCCGGCGGTCCCGCGGCGGCGCCTCAGACCGGCCGGCCCTGCAACAGGCGCGGCAATTCACCCTGCAGCCCGGCGGCCTGCCGGATGAACCGCCGCCGCAGCCCCGGAAACGCGCCGACCACGCCCAGTCCCAGATCACGGCCCAGCCGCAGGACCGGATTGTTGTTTGAAAACAGCCGCGTCACCGCGTCCATGCCCAGGGCCAGCGTGGTGGAATCGAACCGCCGCCAGCGCTGGTATTCCGTCAGCGTCACCACGCCGCCGATGTCTTCGCCCCGCCGCGCGGCATTGACCAGCACCTCGGCCAGCGCCCCCACGTCGCGCAGGCCAAGATTCAGCCCCTGGCCCGCCACCGGATGCACCCCATGCGCCGCGTCGCCCACCAGCGCCACCCGCGGCGCGACGAACCGTTCGGCCAGCGACAGCGACAGCGGATAGGTGAAACGGTCGCCCGCCAGCGCGATTTCCCCCAGGAAGGTGCCGAACCGGGGCCGCAGCGCCGCCAGATAGGCCGCATCGTCCAGCGCCTGCAACGCGGCGGCGGTCTCGGTCGTCTCGCTCCAGACGATGCTGGAATGGTGGCCGCCCGGCAGCGGCAATATCGCCAGCGGCCCGGACGGCATGAAGAACTGGTGCGCCGTGCCGGCATGGTCCTTCTCGTGCCGGATCGCCGTCACCAGCGCGGTCTGGCCATAGCCCCAGCCCTGCCGCCGGATGCCGGCCCGCGCCGCCACACCCGATCCGCGCCCGTCGCAGCCTGCCAGCACCCGTCCCGTCAGCCGCCGGCCCGAGCCGAGCGTCACCGACACGCCGGATGCGGAAACCTCTTGCGCCACAACGGTTTCACCCGACAGAAGCGTGATCCCCGGCGCATCGCGCATCGCCGCAAGAAAGGCCGCGTAAAGGAACCTGTCCTCGAGCATGAAGCCCATCGGGCCTTCCTCGATCTCGTCCGCGTCGAAGGTCAGGAAGAAGGGCGCGGCCCCCCGCCCGGCATGGCCGTCCGAGGCGACCACCTTCAGGATCGGCTGGGCCTGTTCCGCCACCTGCGGCCAGACGCCCACCGCCGACAGAAGCCGCTTCGACGCGATGGCCAGCGCATAGGCCCGGCCGTCGAACCCGGCCTCTGCCCGTGCCGGCGCAGGCCGCGCATCGACCACGGTCACCGAAAGCCCGCCCTGCGCCAGCGCCAGCGCCAGCGCCGGGCCGTTCAGCCCCCCGCCCGCGATCAGAACGTCACTGTCCATGCTCCGCTCCATGCCGCAGTCCTAGGCCCGCCACCGGGGATTGTCCATGCGGCGGCCGGCCGCTACGGTCGCCCGGCATTCCTCGGGACGGCAAGGGCAGGGCGGCGGATGAGCGGAACCTGGTTTCACATGACGGCGGCCGAACTGGGGCGCGAGATCGGGGCCGGCCGGATCAACCCCGTCGAACTGACCGAGGCGCTGCTTGACCATGCCGAGGGCCATGCGCTTTTCCCCCGCATCTTCGCCCGGCTGACGCCCCTGCGCGCCCGGGGCGAGGCGATGGGCGCCGCCACCCGCGCCAAGCAGGGCTTCCGCAAGGGGCCGCTCGACGGCGTGCCGCTCAGCTGGAAAGACCTGTTCGATACCGCGGGCGTCGCGACCGAGGCGGGCTCGGCGCTGTTGAAGGGCAGGGTGCCGGACAGCGATGCCGAGGTGCTGCGCACGGCCACGCTGATGGGGTCGGTCTGCCTGGGCAAGACCCACATGTCCGAACTGGCCTTTTCGGGCCTTGGCCTGAACCCGGTCACCGCAACGCCCCCCTGCCTGAACGACGAACGCGCCGTGTCGGGCGGCTCGTCCTCGGGCGCCGCCGCCTCGGTCGCCTTCGGGCTGGTGCCTGCCGCCATCGGATCGGACACCGGCGGATCGGTGCGCATCCCGGCCGCCTGGAACGACCTTGTCGGCCTCAAGACCACATCGGGGCGGCTTTCCATCGCCGGCGTCGTGCCGCTTTGCGAACGGTTCGATACGGTCGGCCCGCTGGCCCATTCGGTCGAGGATTGCGCGCTGCTGCTGGCGCTGCTTGAAGGCCGGCGTCCCGATGCCCCGACGACCGAAGACCTTTCCGGCGCGCGCCTTGCCGTCCTTGAAACCGTCGCGCTGGACGAGGTCCGCACCCGCCCGTCCCGCGGGTTTGACGACGCCTGCGCCCGGCTTGCCCGGGCCGGCGCCCGGATCGAGCGGCTTCAGGCGCCCGAGGTGACCGAGGCGCTGGCGCTTTCCGGCACCCTCTTCAACCCCGAGGCCTATGGCATCTGGCGCGAGGTGATCGAGGCCGCGCCGCAGAAGATGTTCCCCCGCATCCTTGACCGCTTCCGCCTTGGCGCCGGCGTCGCCGCAACCGACTATGTCGCCGGCTGGCGGCGGCTTGATGACCTGCGCCGCATCTGGGCCGACCGCGTGTCTGCCTATGACGCGGTGATCCTGCCCACCTCGCCGATCCTGCCGCCCGAGGCCGACCGGCTGATGACCGACGACGCCTATTACGTCGCCGAGAACCTTCTCGCGCTTCGCAACACGCGCATCGGCAACATGCTGGGCCTTTGCGCGCTGACGCTGCCCACCTCGCAGCCGTCCTGCGGGATTTCGTTCATGATGCCCGCCATGCAGGAGGGGCGCCTGCTTTGCCTTGGCGCCGCCGCCGAGCGTGCCTTGCGGTAAACTTGGACAAAAAAGCAACAACTTGCGCCGTCACCCGGTAACGGCCGCGCCGATTTTCTGGACCGGCCCGCATCCGGACGCTATCCTTCGGTCAAACGGGGCGAAACGACCCCGGACCTGAGGCAGTCATGGCGTTTCCTGAGCGGTTCTCGAACCTGCCGGATTATGCGTTTCCGCGCCTGCGGAAGCTTCTCGATGCGCATGCCCCCGGCGGCGAACCCCTTGCCATGACCATTGGTGAGCCGCGTCATGCCATGCCGGAGTTTGTCGGCCCGATCCTGGCCGCGAACCTGCCGGGCTTCGGCGTCTACCCGCCCAATGACGGCACGCCCGAGCTTCTGGCCGCCATCGCCGGCTGGATTTCCCGCCGCTACGGCGTCGAGGTCGGGCCGAACCGTCTGATGGTGCTGAACGGCACGCGCGAGGGGCTCTTCAACGCCGCCGTCGCGCTGATCCCCGAGACGAAGGCCGGAAAGCGCCCGACGGTGCTGATCCCGAACCCGTTCTATCAGGTCTATGCCTTGGGCGCGCTGGCCGTGGGGGCCGAGCCGGTCTATATGCCCGCCACCGCCGCGACGGGTTTCCTGCCCGACTATGGCGCGCTGCCGAAGGACGTGCTGGACCGCGCCGCCCTTGCCTTCATCTGTTCGCCCTCGAACCCGCAGGGCGCCGTGGCCTCGTCCGACTATCTGGCCGACCTGCTGGCGCTGGCCGAACGGCATGATTTCCGCGTCTTCGCCGACGAATGCTATTCGGAAATCTGGCGCAGCGCCCCGCCGCCGGGCCTTCTGCAGGTGGCCGACCGCACCGGCGCCGATCCTGAACGGGTCGCCGTCTTCCATTCGCTTTCCAAACGGTCGAACGTGCCGGGGCTGCGGTCGGGCTTTGTCGCCGCCGGGCCGGAAAGCATGATCCATATCCGCCGCCTGCGCGCCTTTGCCGGGGCGCCGCTGCCGCTGCCGCTGCAGCGCGTGGCCGAAGCCTGCTGGCAGGACGAGGCGCATGTCGACGCCAGCCGCGCGATCTACCACCGGAAATTCGCCGATGCCGGACAGGTCTTCGCCGGGCTTCAGGGCTTTGCCCTGCCGGATGGCGGCTTCTTCCTCTGGCTGCCGGTCGAGGATGGCGAGGCGGCGGCGATGAAGCTCTGGACGGAAACCGGGGTGCGGGTCCTGCCCGGCGCCTATCTTTCGCGCGATGCCGCGGGCGGCAACCCCGGCAAGGGATATATTAGGGTCGCCCTGGTGGCCCCAAGGGAAGAAACGCAGCGCGGGCTCATGCTTCTCCGCGACTGCCTTTACGATTGAGGACAGGGAAGAATGGCATCCTATCAGGCACGGCAGCGCGACCCGCTTCTGGATCAGGGCACCCAGGCCATGCTGGAACGCCGCGGGCGCGAGCTTCTGGGCCTTGGCCTGGTGGTCCTTGCCCTTGTCTTCGTCGCCCTTCTGGGCAGCTACTCGCCCGAGGATCCGGGCTGGATGGTCGCGACCGAGGAACCCGCCCGCAACATGCTGGGCCGGTTCGGCGCGGCCGTCTCGTCCACGCTGATCATCCTGATCGGCCGCGGCGCCTGGGCGATCCCGCTGATCGCCATGGCCTGGGGCCTGCGCTTCATGCTGCATCGCGGGGCGGAACGGGTGCTGTCGCGCATCATCTTTGCGGTGATCGCGGTGGCCCTTGCCGCCACCTACGGCGCCACGCTGGAAGCCCCGGCAAGCTGGCCGCATGCCTTCGGTCTGGGCGGGCTTTTCGGCGACACGGTCGCCGGCGCGCTTCTGGGCGTCATCCCGGGCAGCGCGGGTTTCGGGCTGCGGCTGCTGGCCGTGGCATCCTTCGGCGCGACGATCGCCATGCTGCTTTTCGTCACCGGCTTCGACCGGGCCGAACTGCGCTCCATCGGCCGGGCGCTGGTCACCGGGTCTGTCCTCACCTATTCGTGGCTGCTGATGCTGGCCGGCAAGGGGGCATCCGGCGCGTTTGAGGGCGCGCGCGCGGGCGCGCAGGCGGTTGCCGAACGCCGCCGCGCCGCGCGGGCCGAACCGTTCATGGCCGAACCCGCCGTCCTGTCCGAGGCGCAGGCCGCCCCGGCGATGCCGCGCGCGGTGTTCCGCCGTTCCGTGACCAATGCCGCCCCGGCCTATGTTCCCGAACCGCTGGGGGCAGCGCCCGCCTGGAACGCGCCCTCGACGCTTCGGGCCGAGCCGCGCCATTTCGCCCCGCCCGCCGACCTGCCCAAGGAAAAGCTGGGCTTCCTTGCCCGGATGCGCCGCGTGGTCGAGCCGCAGCCGGAGCTGGTTGAACCCGACCTGCCCGCCGGCGCGGCGATGGTCGACCTGCCGCAGGACGAACGCATCCGCGCCCGCATTTCCGATGCGATCCGCAGCCGCGCGCATCTGGCGCCGGGTGCCGCACTTGCCGCCGGGCTGACGCCGCTGCAGGCCGCCATTGCGGCGCGCCGGGCCGAACCGCCGGTGGTCCGCCCGCGCGGCCCGGTGCCGCTGATCGCCGACACGCGGCCGGGCACGCAGCCGCCGGCCGCCGGCGGCCAGCACCGGCACGAAACGCCTACGGCCGCCGACGCGCCGGCCGGCAACATGTTCACCGCCGAGGATGACGAAGCCTGGGATGCCGACTGGCAGGCCGATGATGAAAGCTTTGCCCAGACCCCGCCGATGTTCACCTCGGAACGTCGCGCCATCGTGCAGGCAGCACCGCGCAAGGCCCCGGCGCCGTCGTCGCGCGCGCTGGCCGAAGCCCAGCCGCGGCTGCGCTTCGACGAACCGCGGCAGGACTACGAACTGCCGCCGCTGTCGCTGCTGGCCAACCCGGTCACCATCGCGCGTGGCCAGCTGTCGGACGAGGCGCTTGAGGAAAACGCCCGGATGCTGGAATCCGTGCTGGACGACTACGGCGTGAAGGGCGAGATCGTCTCGGTCCGTCCCGGCCCCGTCGTCACCATGTACGAACTGGAACCCGCGCCGGGCCTGAAGGCCAGCCGGGTGATCGGCCTGGCCGACGACATCGCCCGCAGCATGTCGGCCCTTTCTGCCCGCGTCTCGACCGTGCCGGGGCGCAGCGTCATTGGCATCGAACTGCCGAACGCCAGCCGCGAGAAGGTGGTGCTGAAGGAAATCCTTGCCGCGCGCGACTTCGGCGATTCGAACATGCGGCTGCCGCTGGCGCTGGGCAAGGATATCGGCGGCGATCCGGTGGTGGCGAACCTTGCGAAGATGCCTCACCTGCTGATCGCGGGGACCACGGGTTCGGGCAAGTCGGTCGCCATCAACACGATGATCCTGTCGCTGGTCTACAAGCTGACGCCCGAGGAATGCCGGCTGATCATGATCGACCCGAAGATGCTGGAACTTTCCGTCTACGACGGCATTCCGCATCTGCTGTCGCCGGTCGTCACCGATCCGAAGAAGGCGGTCGTCGCGCTGAAATGGGTCGTCGGCGAGATGGAGGAACGCTATCGCCGCATGTCCAAGATGGGCGTCCGGAATATCGAGGGCTACAACGGTCGCGTCCGCGAGGCGCTGGCCAAGAACGAGATGTTCAAGCGCACGATCCAGACCGGCTTTGACGACGACACCGGCGATCCGGTCTTCGAGACCGAGGAATACGCCCCCGTCGCCTTCCCCTATATCGTGGTGATCGTCGACGAGATGGCCGACCTGATGATGGTCGCCGGCAAGGAAATCGAGGCCTGCATCCAGCGCCTTGCCCAGATGGCGCGGGCCTCGGGCATCCACCTGATCATGGCGACGCAGCGGCCTTCGGTCGACGTGATCACCGGCACGATCAAGGCGAACTTCCCGACGCGGATTTCCTTCCAGGTCACGTCGAAGATCGACAGCCGCACCATCCTAGGCGAACAGGGGGCCGAACAGCTGCTGGGGCAGGGCGACATGCTCTACATGGGCAACGGCCAGCGCATCACCCGCATCCACGGCCCCTTCGTTTCCGACGAGGAAGTCGAGGAAATCGTCAACCACCTGAAGAGCTTCGGCCCGCCCACCTACATGTCGGGCGTGGTCGAAGGCCCCGACGACGACAAGGCCGACGACATCGACATGGTCCTTGGCCTTGGCCTTGGCACGGGCGAGGGGGGCGATGACGCGCTTTACGATCAGGCCGTCGCCATCGTCGCCCGCGACCGAAAATGCTCCACCTCCTACATCCAGCGCAAGCTGGGCATCGGCTACAACAAGGCCGCCCGCCTGGTGGAACAGATGGAGGAAGAGGGCGTCGTCACCCCGGCGAACCATGTCGGCAAGCGCGAGATTCTCGTGCCCGAGGCCTGATCACCAGGCACCGGGCGCGTGCCCGCCACCCCAAGGGCCCGCCGCGGCCATGAACGGACAGGATGATGCAGCAGCCTTCCCGGACCGCGATCCTCTACCACTTCTACGAGGCGGACCCTCGCTATCGCGAGAACCTGTGCCAGTTCCTTGCGCTGACGCTGGACCTTGGCCACCCGATCCATGTCGCCGCATCCTCGGCCCTGCCCCGGGGATTGCCCGACCATCCCGGCCTGACCGTGCACGAGGTGCCGAACCACGGCTACGACTTCGGCGGCCATGCGGCGACGCTGGCCCGGCTTGCCCCGCGGCTTGACGATTTCGACAGCTTCCTTTTCGTCAACTGCTCGGTCCGCGGCCCCTTCCTGCAGCAGGGCCAGCCGCGCGACTGGACGCGCATCTTCACCGACCGGCTGGGTGGCAGGGTCGAACTCGTCGGCGCCACCGCCTGCGACCTGCGGCTTGACGGCGATCTGGGGCGAATGTTCCAGGCACGCCACGGCCGGCGCGACCGGCTGCTGCATATCCAGTCCACCGCCTATGCGCTGTCGCGCGCCGGCTTGGTCCGGCTGATCGACGCGGGGTTCTACGACATCCCGGAAACCTACGGCAAGCTGGACATCATCGCCGACTTCGAGCTGCGGATGACCGACATCATCCTGCGCGGCGGCGGCGGCGTCGAATGCCTGATGCCCATTTTCGCCGGCGTCGATTTCCACGCGCCCGACCTTGCGCAATTCTCCACCTCCGACTTCGGCAACCTGATCGGCCCCGAAGACTATCTCGGCCACCAGCCCGACCCGTGGGAGACGCTGTTCACCAAGGTCAACCTGAAGGACCAGGATTTCGTCGCCCTTGCCGGCCGGACATGGACCAACCTGAACCTGAACCTTGCCCCCGGCTGGCGCACCTGGCCGCCGATGGTCGATCTGATGCGCCGCTGCCGGGCCGAGGCCGAACATGCCGCCGCCCGCCACCGTGCGGCCGAAACCAACCGCTACTGGCGGCGGTTCATGAACCTGCGCCGCGGGCTTGACCGGACCTGGCAACGCCACCTGCAGGGCTGAAACCCCGTCTCACGCGCCGGCACGAAACCGCGAGCGGCCGCGGCGGGGGATACCGCGCCGCCGCCCGATCCCCTATATCTGGGCCATGAACCGCCGCACCGCGATCCTCGCCCCGCTTGCCTTCCTGGCCCTCGGCCGCCCCGCGCTGGCCGAGAAGCTGTCGCTTGCCACCCTGTCCGACTATCTGAACGGCCTGACCACGGCCGAAGCCGACTTCACCCAGGTGAATGCCGACGGATCGGTCTCGACCGGGCGCATCTTCATCAAGCGGCCGGGCCGGGTCCGGTTCGAATACAACCCGCCCGACAAGGCGCTGGTGCTGGCCAGCGCCGGGCAGGTCGCGATCTTCGACGGCAAGTCGAACCAGGCGCCAGAGCAGTATCCGCTGAAACGCACGCCGCTGAACCTGATCCTTGGCGAGAACATCAACCTCGGCCGCGCGAAGATGGTGGTCGGCCACACTTCCGACAACACCTCGACCAGCGTCGTCGCCCAGGACCCCGAGACGCCGGAATACGGCACGATCGAGCTGAAATTCACCGCCAACCCGGTGGAACTGCGGCAGTGGATCATCACCGATGACCTTGGCAAGGCGACCACGGTGATCCTGGGCGAGATGAAGAAGGGCGGCGACTACGGCACCAGCCTGTTCTCGATCCAGCGCGAGTTGCAGAAGCGCGGCCTGTCGTCGGGATGACGGGCGAAGAAGGCTCCGCGCCGCGGCTGCTGTCCGGCGGCAATCCCCAGATCGCCAAGGGCTATGGCGATGCGCCGGTGCAGGCCTATATCGCCGCCATGCCGGGCTGGAAGGCGGACCTTGGCCGCCGGCTGGATGCGCTGGTCACCGCCACGGTTCCCGGCGTCGGGAAGGCGGTGAAATGGAACACGCCCTTCTACGGCCTGCCCGGGAACGGCTGGTTCCTGTCGTTCCACTGCTTCACCCGCTACGTGAAGATCACCTTCTTCCGCGGCACGTCGCTTGATCCGGTTCCCCCCGGCACGTCGAAGGTTCCGGGCGTGCGCTACTTCGACATCCATGAAAACGATGTTCTGGACGAGGTTCAGCTGCGCGGCTGGATCCTGCAGGCCGCGGCCCTGCCGGGCGAGAAGCTTTAATTCTCACAAGCGCCGGCCGGCTGGCCCGTTCCGGCGCCTTCCCGGGCGGAATGAGGCGGGGCATTGCCCCGCCCCGCCCGCGTCCCGCCCGTCCGGCACAAGTCGGCAGCCGCGCGACACTACATGAGGCCGGCGCCCGACCGGCGGGCGTGAAGCGCCCGCCAGGGGCGGGGCGGGCGCTGGCCGGGCCTTTTGAGGCCCGGCCGGTCTGGCTGGACAGGCCGCTGCATGGCGAAGGCGATGGCCTTCGCCAGTTCGGCCGGTTCCGGGCAGCGCCTCAATCCGCCCGACGCACCCGTCCGGCTGGTCTGGTTCCGCGCGGGCGGCCCCCCGGTCTACCGCCGGCAGGCCGCCAGCTGGCTGCGATACATCTCGGCCCGGACCTCGACCTTGGCGGCGATGTCCACCAGCCAGGGCTTTCCAAGGTAGCTCTGGCCTGCATAGCCCGTCCGCCCCTCGTGATAGGCCAGATACTGCGCCTCGGCATCGTCCAGCGGAATGCCGAGGCTCGCGTAGGATTCGGTGAAATACCAGCCCATGAAATCGGTCGCATCGGCAATGTCGTCGCGCTTGGCGCCACGGCCGCCTTCGGATTTCTGGTATTCCTCCCAGGTGCCGTTCAGCGCCTGGCTGTAGCCATAGGCCGTGCTCTGCCGTCCCATCGGGATCACGCCAAGGGCAAAGCGGTGCGGGGTGCGCGCATTGCCGATGAACTTGGATTCCTGGTGGATGACCGCCATCTGCACATGCATCGGCACGCCCCACTTGCGTTCCGTCGCCCGCATCGCCGAGGCGTATTTCGGCCGTTCGCGCAGGATCGCACAGGCATCGTCCAGCTGGCGCGGCGCGGAATAGCGCCCGCCCCCGCCGCAGGACGCAAGGAAAAGCAGCACCAGTGCCGCGCGGAAGTACCTGCTCATCTGCCCCTCATGGGTGTTCTTTTGGCCGGAGTCTACCGCAACTGGCCCCCGGGGAAAACCTTGGAAAACCATGCGCCGCATCAGAAACGCGCGAGCGTCCGCGGCCGCCGCGGCGCCCCGCCGCCGGGCCCGGCAGCGCCATCCACGCGGGCGCCGGTCCGGGCTTGACACCGCGCCGGTTGTGCCGGTCGCCCGACTGTGGGAATCAGGTCCACAGACTGTTTCCCCGAAAGCCGCCGCCACGGGGCCAACGCGCATGGACAGCCGGGCGCGGCGGGATTACTAACGAAATCTGGGGGCTAAGTTGCGATGCTGAAGGCACACGCAAAATATCACATCGGTCAGGTGCTGCGTCATCGCAAGCATCCGTTCCGCGGCGTGGTCTTCGACGTCGACGCGATGTTCTCCAATACCGAGGAATGGTACGAGAACATCCCCGAGGAAAGCCGTCCCTCGCGCGATCAGCCGTTCTATCACCTGCTGGCCGAGAACGACCAGAGCTACTATGTCGCCTATGTCTCGGAGCAGAACCTTGTCCCGGACGAAACCGGCGAACCCGTCGATCATCCCGACCTGCCCGATCTCTTCGGCGATTTCGAGGATGGCCGTTACCCGCTGCAGTTCCAGCTGAACTGACCCGCCCGCCGGCCGGCCGCCGGTTACCCCTTGCTAACCCTTCTTCCCTAGTCTCGCCCGCATGTTTCTCGCGGTTGTTGGAAAGGGAAGATCGCCATGTCGCTTACGGCCTCGATGCAGGGAACCACGCTTGTCATCCATGTCGACGATGACCGGATCGACGCCGCCGGCGCCATCCCGTTCAAGGAACGGATGCGCGGCCTGACCGCCACCGCCTCGGATCGCGTCATCCTTGACCTCTCGAATGTCCGCTTCCTCGATTCCTCGGGCCTTGGCGCCGTCGTTGCGGTGATGAAGCTGCTGGCGCCCGAACGCCGGCTTGAACTTTCCGGCCTGACCCCCACGGTGGAAAAGGTGTTCCGCCTGACGCGGATGGATACGGTCTTCACCATCCATCCCGCGCTGGCGCAGGGCCTGCGCCATGCCGGCTGAACCACGCTGATCCGCCCCAGGCACCGCAGGTTGAAGGCCATGCCCGGCCCGCTCCGCATGACCGATCCGATCGTCATCCACCTCTCGGGTGATGCCGGCGCCGTGCGCGACGGGCTTCGCCGCGCCATGGCCGCGCCCGCGCTCTGCCGGCTGGCCGCGGACCAGCGCGCCACGGTCGAAATCGTGCTGGCCGAAATCCTGAACAACATCGCCGAACACGCCTATGCCGCGGGCGACGGCCCGGTCCGCCTCTGGCTGCGGCAATGCGGTGGCCTTCTCTCCTGCAGGGTCGAGGATGAGGGGCTTCCCATGCCCGGCGGCAGGCTGCCCCGCCCCCCCGTTCCGCTGCCGGAATCCCTCGCCGAAGGCGGCTATGGCTGGCACTTGATTCGAACGCTGGCGCTCGGGCTGGCCTACGAACGCGATGCCGGGGTGAACCGGCTGAGCTTCCGCATCCCGGCGGGACAATCCGGCCAATAGCGGCGGTCTGTTTCCCCACCGTGGAGGATGACGCGAACTTGCCTGAATCTCCCCGCAAAACCGCCCGTTCGGGCTGACCTTATCGGGATCGTAGCTGCATAAAGCTTCACCTCGGCGCCGGGATCAACAGCCCCCACCCAGTCCCGGCGCCGGGGTTTCTGCATGTCTTGGCTTCCGCCCCCGCGCATCCTAGGCTGCCCCGGACAGGAGCCCTGCATGCGTGATTTCCAACTTCCCGGCCGGTCCGCCGTCCATGCCGTGAACGGCATGGCCGCCACCTCGCACCCCCTTGCCAGCCTGACCGCGGTCGAGGTGCTGAAGGCCGGCGGCAACGCCGCCGACGCCGCCATCGCCGCCGCCATGGTGCTGAACATCGCCGAGCCGCAGATGTGCGGACTGGGCGGCGACTGTTTTGCCCTGATCAAGCCCGCCGGCACCGAGCAGGTGATCGCGCTGAACGGCTCGGGCCGCGCCCCCATGGGCCTTGATGCCGCGCGCATCCGGGCCGAGGGGCATGCCAGGGTGCCCGTCCACGGCATCCACGCCGTGACGATCCCCGGCGCGGTCGATGCGCTGTGCCAGATGAACGCGACATGGGGCCGCCTGCCGCTTGACCGGATCCTGGCCCCCGCCATCCGCTACGCCGACGACGGCATTCCCGTCTCCCCGCGCACCGCCTTCGACTGGGCGACCGACATCCACGACCTGCGCGGCGACGCGCTGGCCTTCTACAGCCTTGGCGGCAAGGCGCCCGCGGCCGGGCAGGTGTTCCGCGCGCCGGGCCTTGCCGAAGTCATGCGCCGCATCGCCCGCGACGGCCGCGCCGGTTTCTACGAGGGCGAGGTCGCCGACGACATGATCGCTTCGCTTGCCGCCCTGGGCGGGTCGCACAGCCACGACGACCTTGCCCGCACCGCCGCCACGGTCGGCGATCCGGTTTCCGGCAGCTATGGCGGTGTCGAACTGCTTGAACATCCGCCGAACGGGCAGGGGGCGACGGCGATCCTGCTCTTGAAGATACTGTCGCATTTCGACCTGAAGGCGCTGCCCCCGTTCGGCGCCCGACGCGCGCATCTTGAGGCTGAGGCGGCGAAACTGGCCTATGATGCCAGAAACCGCTTCATCGCCGATCCGGCCCCGCGGCTTGACCACATGCTTGCGCCGGAAACGGCGGCGCGGCTGGCGGCGCTGATCGACCCGGCGCGGGCGATGCAGAAACCCGCCGCCCTGTCCGAGGCTGTCCACAAGGAAACCATCTACCTGACGGTGGTCGACCGCGACCGGATGGCCGTGTCGCTGATCTATTCGATCTTCTGGGGCTTCGGTTCGGGCCTCGCCTCGGCCCGTTTCGGCATCAACTTCCAGAACCGCGGCGCCGGCTTCGCGCTGGTGCCCGGCCATCCGAACGAGGCCGCGCCCGGCAAGCGGCCGATGCACACGATCATCCCCGCCATGCTGCGGCAGGGCCGCCGCGTCACCATGCCCTTCGGCGTGATGGGCGGTTCGTATCAGCCGGCGGGCCATGCCCGCGTCGTCTCGAACCTGGTCGACTACGGGATGGAGCTGCAGGCGGCGGTGGATGCGCCGCGCAGCTTCTGCCAGCCGGGCGAGGGGATGCAGGTCGAACGCGGCTATGACCCGCAGGTCCGCGCCGAACTGGCCGCGATGGGCCATGACGTGTCGGTTCCCGACACGCCCTTGGGCGGCGCGCAGGCCATCGTGATCGGGGCCGATGGCGTGCTGACCGGCGCGTCCGATCCGCGCAAGGACGGCTGTGCGCTGGGGTATTGAATGGACTACGACGAAGCCACCAAGGCGATCATCGCGCTCTGCGAGGGCGAGACGGATGCGGTCGCGCTGATGGCGACGCTGGCCTGCGAAATCCACCATCATCATCCGATGTGCGACTGGACCGGCTTCTATCGCGTCGTCGCACCCGAACTGCTGAAGATCGGCCCCTATCAGGGCGGCCACGGCTGTCTTGTCATCCCCTTCGCCCGCGGCGTCTGCGGCGCGGCGGCCCGCACGGGGCAGGTGCAGAACGTGCCCGATGTCGATGCCTTCCCCGGCCATATCGCCTGTTCCTCCTCGACCCGCTCCGAACTGGTGCTGCCGGTCTGGAACGGCGCCGGGCGGCTTCTCGGCGTTCTCGATCTGGACAGCGACACGCCTGCCGCCTTCACCCGCGCGGATGAGGACTGGCTGGTGCCGCTGCTGGCCCGCGTCTTCCGGGACGCCGCGTGATGCGCGGCTCATGCCTCTGCGGCGGCGTGGTGTTCGAGGTGACACCGCCGCTGCGTGATGCGGTCGCCTGTCATTGCACGCAATGCCGCAAGGTTTCCGGCCATTTCTGGGCGGCCTCCTCGGTGCCGATGGATCGCTTCCGCCTGATCGCCTCGGAAACCCTGCTCTGGTTCCGGTCGTCGTCCGCCGCGACCCGCGGCTTCTGCGGCAAATGCGGCGCGGCGCTTTTCTGGAAGCCCGAGGGCGAGGACCGCATGTCCTTTGCCGCCGGTGCGCTGGATGGGCCGACCGGCATCGTCACCGAGGCGCATATCTTCGGCGAGGATGCGGGCGACTACTACAGCCCCGAAGGCCCGCCGCCCGGGGCATCGCAGGCGGAAACCCTGCAGGGATCGTGCCTTTGCGGCGCGAACCGCTTCAGCCTGCCGGGGCCCATGGGGGAGGTCGGCGCCTGCCACTGCACACAGTGCCGCAAGCTTTCGGGCCACTATTCGGCCAGTTTCGACGCCGATGAATCCGCCGTTGTCTGGGCGGCGCGGCACCTGCAGGAATACGCCACCCCCGGGGGCGGACGGCGGGGCTTCTGCCCGGATTGCGGATCGTCCCTCTACTTCCGCGCCGCGGACGGAGGCTTCTCGGTCGAGGCGGGGGCGGTCGACAACCCGACCGGCGGCCGGCTTGCCAGCCACATCTTCGTGGCCGACAAGGGCGATTACTACGAATTGGACGACGGCCTGCCGCAATACCCCGGCTGGGACTGACGGCGCCGCCCGCTGCCCTGACGGATCGCGAATCCGCGCGCCCCCTTGCGCTGCCCCCTGCCGCGCCCTTACCTGCCCCTGCACAGGCAGGAGCGGACCATGGCAGAGATCACCCTTCTTGACGGCGGCATGGGCCAGGAACTGATCGCGCGGGCGGGCGGCAAGGACCCCGGCGCCCTCTGGGCGACGCGGGTGATGATCGACCACCCCGGCCTCGTCGGCCAGATACACGATGACTACTTCGCCGCCGGCGCCTCGGTTGCCACCACCAATACCTACGCCATCCTCCACGACCGGCTGGTCCGCGACGGGATGGATGCTTTCTACCACGCCCTGCACCTGCGGGCACTGGCCGAGGCGCATGAGGCGAAGGCCCGTGCCGGCCGCGGGCTGATCGCCGGCTCGATGGGCCCCTTGGGCGATTCCTATCGCCCCGACCTGACGCCGCCGGTCGCGGTCTCGGCGCCCCTCTATGCCGAGAAGGCCCGCATCCTTGCCCCGCATGTCGACGTGATCCTGCTGGAAACCCTGTCGTCGCTTGACCTCTGCCGCGGCGCGGTCATCGGCGCGCAGGCGGCCGGGCGGCCGGTCTGGCTTTCCGTCTCGGTCGATGATCGCGACGGCAGCCGCCTTCGTTCCGGCGAACCCGTCGCCGACCTTGCGGAGATCGTCGCCGAACACCCCGTCGCGGCGGTTCTGGCCAACTGCTCCATGCCCGAGGCGATGGCGGCGGCGATGGCGGCGCTTGCGCCCCTTGGCCTTCCCTTCGGCGCCTATGCCAACGGGTTTTCCGAGATTGCCGCCCTGCCGCTGCCCGAGGACGGCACCGCCCCGGCCTATTGCGCCCGCCACGACCTGACGCCCGAACGCTATGCCGCCTTCGCGCTGCGCTGGGTGGAGACGGGCGCGACCATCGTCGGCGGCTGCTGCGAGGTTGGCCCCGCCCATATCCGTCACCTCGCCGAACGGCTGCGCGCCGCGGGCCACACGATCCGATGATCCCGGATTTCGACTATCACCCCCCCGACGTGCCGCTGTCGATCCTTCATGAGGACGGGCAGATACTGGTGGTCGACAAGCCGGCGGGGCTGCTGTCGGTGCCGGGCAAGCTGGCCGGTCGCGAGGATTGCCTGCTGTCCCGCCTGCTGGCGGCGCGCTGGGATGCCCTGCTGGTACATCGGCTGGATTGCGACACGTCCGGCGTGATGATCTTCGCCCGCACCAAGACCGCGCAGGGCTTTCTGGGGCAGGAGTTCGAACAGCGCCGGGCGCAGAAGACCTATGTCGCCCGCGTCGCGGGCGAGGTCGCGGGCGAAAGCGGCCGGATCGACCTGCCGATCGGCGCCGACTGGCCCAACCGCCCGCGCCAGATGGTCAGCCACGACCACGGGCGGCCGGCGCAGACCGACTGGCAGGTGATCGGCCGGGCGCCGGGGGAAACCCGCGTGCGGCTGACGCCGCATACCGGCCGCAGCCACCAGCTGCGCGTTCACATGCTGGAACTGGGCCATCCGATCCTGGGCGATCCGATCTATGCCACCGGGGCGGCCCGCGCCCATCCCCGCCTGATGCTGCATGCCGGGACGCTTGCCCTCCACCACCCGGCGACGGGCGCACTGGTGACCTTCACCGCCCCGGTGCCGTTCTGACCGGATGCCTCGCCCCGGCGGCCGCCAGATTCCCTTAACCGGCTGACAAGTTCCGTGGTTAATTCTGGCGCCAGGTCCGGAGGAACCCGTCATGTCCGCAATCCATGCCGCCTTTCAGCTCAGGTTCGCCCTTGTCACCTGGCCCGCGCTGCTGATCCTGCTGCTTGCTGCCCTGATGGTGGCGTTTCCCGGCCAGGCCTGGTGGCTGCTGCCGCTGGCCGCGCTGTGCCTCTGTTCGGTCCTTGTCGGTCTTTACGACCTGAACCAGACCCGCCACGCCGTCCTGCGCAACTATCCGGTGATGGCGCACCTGCGCTTCATCCTGGAAAGCATCCGCCCCGAGATGCGGCAGTATTTCTTTGAGGGCGACAAGGACGGCACGCCCTTTCCGCGCGACCAGCGCGCCATCGTCTACCAGCGCGCCAAGCGGGCGCTGGAGACGCGGCCCTTCGGCACGCAATACAACGTCTATCAGGAGCAGTACGAATGGCTGCACCATTCCATCGCACCGAAGCCGCCCCTGCCGCATGATCATATGCGCGTCACCATCGGCGCCTCGGCACGGCAGCCCTATTCCGCCTCGCTTCTGAACATATCGGCGATGAGCTACGGGTCGCTCTCGGCCAACGCGATCCGCTCGCTGAACAAGGGGGCAAAGGCCGGCGGCTTCTTCCATGACACGGGCGAAGGCGGCGTTTCGCCCTATCACCGCGAACATGGCGGCGATCTGGTGTGGGAGGTCGGGTCGGGCTACTTTTCCTGCCGGGCGAAGGACGGCGGCTTCGATCCGGGTCTGTTTGCCGAAGTGTCGGACGATCCGCAGATCAAGATGGTTGAACTGAAACTGTCGCAGGGCGCGAAGCCCGGCCATGGCGGCGTGTTGCCGGCGGCCAAGATCACCGCCGAGATCAGCCGCATCCGCGGCGTGCCGATGGGGCAGGATTGCGTGTCGCCGCCGCATCATTCCTGCTTTTCCACCCCGCCCGAACTGCTGCAGATGATCGCCCGCATGCGCGATCTGTCGGGCGGCAAGCCCGCCGGCTTCAAGCTGTGCATCGGCCACCCCTGGGAATTCATGGCGATCTGCAAGGCGATGGTGGCAACCGGCATCACTCCCGATTTCATCGTCGTCGACGGCAAGGAGGGCGGAACCGGCGCCGCGCCGATGGAATTCATGGACCATATCGGCATGCCGCTCCGCGACGGGCTGACCTTCGTCCACAACGCGCTGGTCGGCATCGGCGTGCGTGACAGGGTGCGGATCGGCGCGTCTGGCAAGGTCACCTCGGCCTTCGACATGGCCAAGGTGATCGGCCTTGGCGCCGACTGGTGCAACGCCGCGCGCGGCTTCATGTTCGCGGTGGGCTGCATCCAGGCGCAAAGCTGCCATACCGGCGAATGCCCGACCGGTGTCGCCACGCAGGATCCGCTGCGCAGCCGCGCGATCGACGTGCCGGAAAAATCCGTCCGGGTGGCGAATTTCCATCGCGCCACCCTGCATGCCCTGTCCGAACTGGTGGCGGCGGCCGGGCTGGCCCATCCCTCGGACCTGCGGCCGCACCATTTCCTGCGGCGGACCGACAGCGACCGCGTCTGTTCCTTTGCCGATATCTACGAACAGATCGCCCCCGGGCAGCTGCTGGCCGATCCGCAGTCGTCGCCGCTCTATGCCCGCGCCTGGGCGCATTCCACCGCCGACAGCTTCGACCGGGTAGAGGCTGCCTAGGGACCGGACAGCTAGGCCGGGCGGGCCAGCAGCACATCGACGCCCGCCGCGGCCAGCATGCCGGCGACGGCGGCGGGCGGCGCGGCGTCGGTCACCAGATGCGCGAAGGCGGCCGGCGGGGCGATCGCGATCGGCGCCTGACGGCCGAACTTCGACGCATCGGCGGCGACCAGCGTCGCCTCGGCCCGTGCGATCATGGCGCGCGAGAATTCCGCCTCGCGCAGGTCCTGCAGGAGGAAGCCGGATTTCGCGTCGATGCCCGCGACCGACAGCACCGCATGGCTGACCCGGAACTGCTGGACGAAGGCCAGCGCCTCGGCGCCGAAGGCCCCGCCGTCATGGCTGCGCAATTCGCCCCCGGCCATGAACACCCGGTTGCCGTTCACCCCGGTCAGCGCCTGCGCCGCGGCAAGCGAATTGGTGACGACCAGAAGCTCGCGCCGCTGCCGCAGCGCCTGGGCGACATAGGCCGTGGTCGAGCCCACGTCGAGGAAGACCGAACTGCCATCGGGCAGGAACCGCGCCACCGCCTCGGCGATCAGGCGCTTGGCGGCGGGGTTCTGCACCATGCGCTGCGCGAATGTCGCCTCGGGGCCCCAGTCCTTCAGATGCACGCCGCCATGGACCCGCGTCACCGTCCCCTGCGCCTCAAGCCGTTTCAGGTTGCGGCGGATGGTTTCGTCGGTGACGCCCAGCCGCGTGGCCAGCGCCTCGACCCGGGCCGAGCCGGTATCCTGCAACAGCTCAAGAATCGCGCGTTCGCGCAGGGACGACAGCATGACGGGCCGAGGTTCGCGTGGATTCCCAAGCATGTTGCGTGGAAATCCAAGAAAAGCCAACAGGAATCCACAAAACCCCACAATTGGTTTGACAGATCACCGGATTCGGCCGCAGCCTTCGCCGGCAGGATGCGGCCATTGACGCGGTGTTGGCGAACAGCGCGCGGGCAACGCACCGACAGGAGGGGATCATCCTATGAGACATGTCATCCTTGGATCGGCGGCGGTTCTGGCGCTTGCGACGGGCGGGGCCTGGGCCCAGGCCGAAAGCGCCGACCCGATCAAGCTGACGCTGCACGACTGGACCGGCCAGCTGATCACCACGAACCTGATGGCGGCCGTGCTGGAAGAAGCGGGCTATAACGTCGAACTGGTGCAGGCCGACTATCTGGCGCAGTTCGCCGGGCTTGAAACCGGCGATCTGCACGTCGCCATGGAAATGTGGGAAACCACCGGCCGCGAGGCGATGGATGCCTCGGTCGCCACCGGGAACGTGGTGAATTTCGGCGAAACCGGGATGCTGGCCAAGGAAGAATGGTGGTATCCGTCCTACATGAAGGAACGCTGCCCCGGCCTGCCCGACTGGCAGGCGCTGAACGCCTGCGCCGAGGCCTTCTCGACCCCCGAAACCGCACCGAAGGGGCGCTATCTGGGCGGCCCCGTCACCTGGGGCGGCTTCGACGACGAACGCGTCGCCGCGCTGGGCATGAACTTCGAGGTCATCCACGCCGGCACCGACGCCGCCCTTTTTGCCGAGCTTGAGGCCGCCTACCAGCGGCAGGACCCGATCCTGCTCTGGGTCTATGCGCCGCACTGGGCGCCCCTGAAATACGAAGGCGAATGGGTCGAGTTCCCGACCTACGAAGCCGCCTGCTACAACGATCCGGCCTGGGGCAGCAATCCCGCCGCCGCCTATGACTGCGGCAAGCCCTTCGGTGCGATCTGGAAGGTGGGCTGGGCGGGCCTGGAAGGCAAATGGCCCGGCGCGGCGGCGGCGATCAAGGCCTTCACCATCGACAATGACGCGATGGGCGCGATGATCGCCAAGGTCGATCTCGACGGCCAGTCAGTCGAGGATGTTGTTGACGAGTGGATGACCGCGAACGAGGCGACCTGGTCGACCTGGATCGCCCAGTGACGCCTTGATGCGGCGGGCGGGGCAGTCATCCCCTCGCTTCCGTCCGCCGCAGCCTTCCCCGGTTTCCCCGATGTCCCGCCCCGTCAAGCTGGCCTGCCGCCACGTCTGGAAGGTCTACGGCCCGCACCCCGGGCGCCTTCTGGGCGGCCCGCAGGCGCCCGGTCCCGATGCGCTGAAGGCATCGGGGCATGTCGGCGCCGTCCGCGACGTCTCGGTCGAGGTGGGCGAGGGTGAGATTTTCGTCATCATGGGCCTTTCCGGATCGGGCAAGTCGACGCTGGTCCGCTGCCTGTCGCGGCTGATCGAGCCGACGGCCGGCGAAATCCTTTACGACGGCGAAGACCTGCTGAAGGCCAGCGCGGCGCGGATGATCGAAATCCGCCGGCACCGCATGGGCATGGTGTTCCAGAATTTCGCGCTGCTGCCGCATCTGACCGTTCTGGAAAACGTCGGCTTCCCGCTTGAGGTGCAGGGCATTCCCCGCGACCGGCGCGAGGCGCGGGCGCGCGAGGTGGTGGCGCTGGTGGGCCTTGCCGGGCGCGAGGGGCATTTCCCCCGGCAGCTTTCGGGCGGCCAGCAGCAGCGCGTCGGCATCGCGCGGTCGCTGGCGGCAGAGCCTGACCTGTGGTTCCTCGACGAGCCCTTCAGCGCGCTTGACCCGCTGATCCGCCGCGAGATGCAGGAGGAATTCCTGCGCATCCAGCGCCAGCTGAAGAAGACCATCGTCTTCATCACCCACGACTTCGACGAGGCGATCCGCCTGGCCGACCGCATCGCCATCATGAAGGACGGCGCGCTGGTGCAGGTGGCAACGCCCGAAGACCTGGTTCTGGCGCCGGCCGACGACTACGTGGCCGCCTTCACCGCGCATGTCGCGCGGGCGAAGGTCGTGTCGGTCGGGCGCATTGCCGCCGCCGGCGTGCCGGAGCAGGTCGCCGGCACCCTTGCCGCAACGCTGCGGGTCGAGGAGGTGGCCGAGCGGATCATCGTCGCCGACGCGCCCTTCGCGGTTGAACGGGACGGTCAGGTCATCGGCCATGTCACGCCGCGGGCGGTGATCGACGTGCTGATCGGGCGCGGCCGATGACGGCGCGGCGCGGCATGCTGGCGCTTGGCGTCCTGCTGGCGGCGCTGGCGGCGGCCTGGCTCTCGCCCTGGCTGCAGGCTGGCTGGCTGTGGCCGCCCGGGGCGACGCGCCTGCCGATGGCCGATGCGATCAGCGCGGGGATGAACTGGCTGACGGACACGGCCGCGATCGGGCCGGTGACGTTCAAGGATGTGACGCGGGGCTTCGCCGCCCTGATCGAGGCGCCCTATGACGCGGCGCGCATCCTGCTGGTGGACGGGATCACCGAAGGGCGCGGGCGGCGGGCGACGGTGCTTGTGCCGCCGCTGTCGTGGATCGCGGTGACTGCGGCCGCCATCGCGCTGGGCCATTACGCCCGCGACATCCGGCTTGGCCTGATCGCCGGGGCGCTGATGCTGTATCTGGCGGTCTTCGGCCAGTGGGAAAGCGCCATGGTCACGCTGGCCTCGATCCTGATCGCGGTGCCCCTGGGCGTGGCCGGCGGGCTGGCGCTGGGCATCGCCGCCTGGCGCTGGCGCGGCTTCGAGAAGGTGCTGGCGCCGTTTCTGGACCTGATGCAGACGGTGCCGACCTTTGCCTATCTGGTGCCGGTGCTGGTGCTGTTCGGCTTCGGTCCGGTGGCGGCGCTGCTGGCGACGGTGATCTATGCCATGCCGCCGATGGTGCGGGTAACGCTGCTAGCGCTGCGCGCCGTTCCGGCCGAGATCATGGATTTCGCCGCCATGGCCGGCTGCACCCCCGCGCAGCAGATGCGCAAGGTGATGCTGCCGGTGGCGCTGCCCGACCTGATGGTCGGCGTGAACCAGGTGATCATGCTGTCGCTGAACATGGTGATCATCGCCTCGATGATCGGCGCGGGCGGGTTGGGGGCCGATGTGCTGGAAAGCCTGCGCCGGCTGAACATCGGCGGCGGGATCGAGGCGGGGCTGGCGATCACCGCGCTGGCGATCGTGCTGGACCGGCTGGGTCAGGCGCTGGCGGCGCGCGCCGGGCGCGAGGCGCCGCACGCAGGCCCGTGGTGGCGCCGGCATCCGCGAACGACTGCCGTCCTTGCGGTGATCCTGGTGACGACCGCGCTGTCCTATCTCCTTCCGGCGGTCAGGGCCTGGCCGAAGGAATGGGAACTGACCACCCGCGATTTCTGGGCGGGGCTGATGGAATGGATCAACGTCACCTATTTCGACCAGCTGGAGGCGGTGCGGACCTGGCTGCTGCTGAACCTGCTGGTGCCGGTGAAGCGGTTCTTCCTTGCCCTGCCCTGGCCGTTCGTCCTTGCGGCACTGACCTTCGCCGGCTGGCGGCTGGGTGGCTGGCGGCTGGCGGGTCTGGCCGTGGCGCTGGGCGGCTTTGTCGCCGTGACCGGGCTTTGGGAACAGGCGATGACCACCGTCTACCTCTGCGGCGTGTCCGTGGTGATCGCCATGGCCATCGGCCTGCCGCTGGGCGTGCTGGCCGCCTCGAACGAGGCGGCGGGCAAGGCGATCGGCGCGGTGATCGACACGCTGCAGACCCTGCCGTCCTTCGTCTACCTGATCCCGGTGGTCATGCTGTTCCGGGTGGGCGATTTCAGCGCGATGATCGCGGTCGTCCTTTACGCGCTGGTGCCCGCCGTCCGCTACACCGCCCATGGCGTCAGGGGCACCGCGCCGGAACTGATCGAGGCGGCGGTGGTCTGCGGCTGCACGCGCGGCCAGACCCTGCGCAAGGTGCGGCTGCCGCTCGCCGTGCCGATGATCCTGCTGGGGCTGAACCAGACGATCCTGCTGGCGCTGTCGATGCTGGTCATCACCGCGCTGGTCGGCACCCGCGACCTTGGGCAGGAGGTCTATATCGCGCTGACCAAGGCGGATGTCGGCCGGGGCATCGTCGCCGGCCTGGCCATCGCCGCCATCGCCATCATCGCCGACCGGCTGATCGGCGCGGCGGCGAAGGGCGCGCGCGCAAGGCTGGAGGGTGAGGCATGACGCCCGAGGACAAGGTCCGCGCCCTGACCTGCTGGCAGGGAAGCATCACGATCGAGCCGCTGGGCGGCGGCATCACCAACCGCAATTTCGTGGTGCAGGACGGCGGGCGCCGCGTGGTGGTGCGCATCGGCGACGACATCCCGGTCCACCAGATCATGCGGTTCAACGAACTCGCGGCCAGCCGGGCGGCTCATGCGGCGGGCATCTCGCCCGCGGTGATCCACCATCAGCCGGGCGCGCTGGTCATCGACTTCGTCGAGGGCCGCACGCTGGCCGCCGAAGACCTGCGGGAGCGGCCGATGCTGCAGGCGGCGCTGTCGCTGGTCGCCCGGGCGCATCGCGACATTCCCCGCTTCCTGCGCGGTCCGGCGCTGGTGTTCTGGGTGTTCCACGTGCTGCGCGACTATGCCGGAACCCTGACCGATGGCGGCAGCCCGCATCTGCCGCTGCTGCCGGGCCTGCTGGCCGATGCGGCACGGCTTGAGGCGGCGGTTGGCCCGGTCGACCTGGTCTTCGGCCACAATGACCTGTTGCCGGCGAACTTCCTGCATGACGGTGCGCGCCTCTGGCTGATCGACTGGGACTATGCGGGCTTCAACTCGCCCCTCTTCGATCTGGGCGGGCTTGCGGCCAACAACGGCCTGACAACCGACGATGAGGGCTGGCTGCTGGACAACTATTTCGGCCGGGCGCCCACGCCGGCCCTCTGGCGCCGCTATCGCGCGATGAAGGCCGCAAGTGCGCTGCGCGAAGCGATGTGGAGCATGGTGTCGGAACTGCATTCCGAACTTGAGTTCGATTTCGCGGCCTATACCGCGACCAATCTGGAAACCTACCGGGCGGCGCTGGCCGCGTTTGAGGGTGCGTGATGGCAGAGCTTCCTTCGACCGCGCGGGCGGTCATCATCGGCGGGGGCATCGTCGGCTGCTCGGTGGCCTATCATCTGGGCAAGCTGGGCTGGACCGACACGGTTCTCCTGGAACGCAAGAAGCTGACCAGCGGCACCACCTTCCACGCCGCGGGGCTGGTCGGGCAGTTGCGCACCAGCGCCAACATCACCCAGCTTCTGGGCCATTCCGTCGCGCTTTACCGCACGCTGGAACAGGAAACCGGGCTGCAGACCGGCTGGAAGATGAACGGCGGGTTGCGTCTCGCGTGCAACGCCGAACGCTGGACCGAGGTGAAGCGGCAGGCGACCACCGCGCATTCCTTCGGGCTGGAAATGCACCTGCTGACCCCGAAGGAAGCGCAGGACCTGTGGCCGCTGATGACCATCGACGACGTGGTCGGCGCGGCCTATCTGCCGACCGATGGTCAGGCAAACCCGTCCGACATCACCCAAAGCCTGGCGAAGGGCGCGCGGATGGCCGGGGTCCGCGTCATCGAGGACACGCCGGTCACCCGGATCGTCGTCGAGGGCGGCCGCATCCGTGGCGTCGAAACCCCGGCCGGCATTGTCGAATGCGAGAAGGTGGTCTGTTGCGCGGGGCAGTGGACCCGCACCCTGGCCGCGACCGTTGGCGTCAATGTGCCGCTGGTCAGCGTCGAACACCAGTACATGATCACCGAGCGGATCGAGGGCGTCACCCCCGGCCTGCCGACGCTGCGCGACCCCGACCGGCTGACCTACTGGAAAGAGGATGTCGGCGGGCTGGTCTGGGGCGGGTATGAACCCAATCCGAAGCCCTGGGCGCTGGAGGGCATTCCGGAGGGGTTCCATTTCGAAACATTGACCCCGGATTGGGACCATTACGAACAGTTCATGGAAAATGCCATCGCCCGCGTCCCCGCACTGGCCGGGGCCGGCGTGAAGCAGCTGCTGAACGGGCCGGAAAGCTTTACCCCCGACGGCAACTTCATCCTGGGCGAGGCGCCGGAACTGCGGAACTTCTACGTCGGCGCGGGGTTCAACGCCTTTGGCATCGCAAGCGGAGGCGGGGCGGGCATGGCGCTGGCCGAATGGGTGGCCAGGGGCGAGCCGCCCTTCGACCTCTGGCCCGTCGACATCCGCCGCTTCGGCCCTGCCCACCGGTCGACCGACTGGGTGCGGGCCCGGACGCTGGAGGCCTATGGCAAGCACTACACGATCGCCTGGCCCTCGGAAGAAATGCAAAGCTGCCGGCCGACACGCCGGTCGCCGCTATATGCCCATCTGCAGGCCGCAGGCGCCGCATTCGGCGAGAAGCTGGGCTGGGAACGCCCCAACTGGTTCGCCGATCTGGCCGCGGGTGAGGCGCCGGTGGACCGCTATTCCTACCAGCGCCCCGGCTGGTGGGACGCGGTCCGGCGCGAGCATCAGGCGGCGCGCGAGGCGGCGGTGCTGATCGACCAGACCTCGTTCGCCAAGTTCGTCCTGAAGGGGCCGGATGCCGAAAAGGCGCTGTCGCGCATTGCCGCCGGCCGCGTCGACCGCGCGCCGGGCTCGCTGACCTACACCCAGATGCTGAACGCGAAGGGCGGCATCGAATGCGACGTGACGGTCGCGCGGCTGGCTGCCGACGAATACTACATCGTCACCGGCACCGGGTTCGCCACCCACGACTTCGACTGGATTTCCCGCAACCTGACCGGCGACTGCCAGCTGGTCGACGTGACCCCGGGGCGAAGCGTGCTGTCGCTGATGGGGCCCGAGGCGCGGAACATCCTGTCGCGCGTCTGCCCCGACGACCTGTCGAACGCGGGCTTCCCCTTCGGCCGGGCGCGGCAGATTTCCGTCGCGCGCTGCCCGGTGCTGGCGCTGCGCGTGACCTATGTCGGCGAACTGGGCTGGGAACTGCACATGCCGACCGAGGTAGCCGTGACCGTCTACGAGGCGCTGATGGCCGCCGGCAGGGGGACGGGCCTGGCGAACGCCGGCTATCGCGCGATCGAGACCTTGCGGCTGGAGAAGGGCTATCGCGCCTGGGGCGCCGACATCGGCCCCGACCACACGCCGGTCGAGGCGGGGCTGGGCTGGGCGGTGAAACTGGCGACGAACGCCGATTTCATCGGCCGCGCGGCATTGGCGGGGCAGGTGGCGGGCGGTGTCAGGAAACGGCTTACCACCTTCACCGCCGCGCCGGAGGTGGTGCTTCTGGGGCGCGAGACAATCTATCGCGACGGCGAACGGGTCGGCTGGCTGTCTTCCGGCGGCCATGGCCATACGGTCGAGAAGGCGATCGGCATGGGCTATGTCCGCCGGGCCGACGGCGTGACCGAGGACTTCCTCCTTTCCGGCCGCTATGAACTGGAAGTCGCCAGCGAACGGGTGCCGGCGACGGTGCATCTGGCGCCGCTTTATGATCCGGCCGGCCTGCGCGTGAAAGCCTGACGCCGGGGGCCAGCCCCCGGACCCCGGGGATATTTCGGGGCAGAAGAGGGATCAGGCGCGTTCTGCTTCGGCCCGAAGCTTCGCCATCAGCTCGTCCAGCGCCTTCTGGTAGCGGGCGTCCTTCAGCCGCCCGTCCTCGTCGAAGGCATTGCCGCTGTCGGCGACCAGCACTTCTGGCCCGGTCAGCAGGCGCGGCTGGAACGGCGTCAGCATCAGCCGCAGCGCGAATTGCGACCGGTCGCCGCCGCCCCGGCCACCCGCGGCGGAGATGATGGCCACGGGCTTGTCCTTCCACGGCCCGGCCTTGGTGCGCGACACCCAGTCCAGCGCGTTCTTCACCACGCCGGGCGGCGCCTTGTTGTATTCCGGGCAGGCGATCACCACGGCATCGGCGGCGGCGATCTGGTCGGCAAGGCGCTGGACCGGCTCGGGAATGCCCTCGGCGCGTTCCAGATCGCCGTCGTAAAGTGGCAGGCGAAGGTCGGCCTCGGCATGCGTGGCCTTGCCGAAGGCAAGCCGCGCCTGCGCAAGCAGCAGCCGGTTGGTCGAGTCCCTGCGCAGCGCGCCGGGAATGCCAAGGAGGGTGGGCATCGGGTTTCCCTTCGTTTCCGTCACATTCCTCAACCGCGCGGGCTTGTGCAAGGTTCCCCGAGGGGGCAGGAAGGCGCAGCGACTGTGCGGAGGGGAAGATGCGGCAGGGCGGGCGGATTCTGGCAGACCATCTGGCGGCCTACGGGGTAGACCGCGTCTTCAGCGTGCCGGGCGAAAGCTTCCTTGCGGCACTGGACGGGCTATACGAACGCGGCATCGCGAACATCGTCTGCCGGCACGAAGGTGCGGCGGCGATGATGGCCGAGGCGACGGGCAAGCTGACCGGCAGGCCCGGCATCGCCTTTGTCACCCGCGGCCCCGGCGCGACAAATGCCGCGGCGGGCGTGCATGTGGCGCGGCAGGATTCGACGCCGATGATCCTGTTCGTCGGCCAGATCGCCCGCAGCCACCGCGACCGCGAGGCGTTTCAGGAGGTGGATTACCGCCGGGTGTTCGGCGGGCTGGCCAAATGGGCGACGGAAGTCGACCAGACCGACCGGCTGCCGGAATACATCAGCCGCGCCTTCCACGTGGCCATGTCGGGGCGGCCCGGCCCTGTGGTCCTGGCCCTGCCCGAGGACATGCTGGCGGAAATGGCCGACGTGCCCGACCTGCCGGAACCCGCAGCCCCCCTGCGCGGCGTGACCGGGGACGAGGCGGCGGCCGTGGCGGCGGCGATCCGGGGGGCCGAACGGCCGCTTCTGGTGCTGGGCGGGCCGCACTGGAGCCGGGATGCCGCCGCCGCGCTGCAGACCTTTGCCGAGGCCTGGCACCTGCCGGTCGCGGTCAGCTTCCGCCGGCAGGACCGGATCGACAACGCATCCTCCGCCTATGTCGGCGACCTGGGGGTCGGGTCCAACCCGCGGCTGAAGGCGCGGCTGAAGGCGGCGGACCTGGTGGTCGCCATCGGCACGCGGCTGGGCGACATCGTGACCGACGGGTATGAGGTGCTGGACCCCCGTCACCCGCAGACGCTGATCCATGTCCACGCCGACCCTGACGAGATCGGCCGGGTGTTCCGGCCGCAGCTTTCGGTGGTGACGACCGCGCCGGCGATGATCGCGGCGCTGGCCGCCCTGCCGGTGCCGAACGCGCGCGCCTGGGACGGCTGGGCGGCCGCAGCGCGGGCCGAGCATGAGGCCTGGCAGAAGCCGGTCGCGACGCCGGGCGACCTGCGGCTGGAAGAGGTGATGTGCTGGCTGGCCGACAACCTGCCCGAAGATGCGGTGATGACCAACGGCGCCGGCAACTATGCCGCCTTCCTGCACCGCTACCACCGCTTCCGCCGTCATGGCACGCAGGTGGCGCCGACCTCGGGGTCGATGGGCTACGGTTTTCCCGCAGCCATCGCGGCCAAGCTGAACAGCCCGGCGACGACGGTGGTCTGCATGGCGGGCGACGGCTGTTTCCAGATGACTCTGAACGAAATGTCGACGGCCGTGCAGCATGGCGCGGCGGTCATCACCATCGTGGCGAACAACGGCCGTTACGGCACGATCCGCATGCATCAGGAACGCGAATACCCCGGCCGCGTCTCGGGCACCGATCTTGCCAATCCGGACTATGCGGCGCTGGCCCGGGCCTATGGCGCCCATGGCGAGACGGTGGAGCGGCAGGAGGATTTTGCCGCCGCCTTCGCCCGGGCCGAGGCCAGCGGCCGGCCGGCCATCATCGAGTTGCGGCTGGACCGGCGGATGCTGACCACCAGCCAGACGGTCGATGAGGTGCGCGCCGCCGCTATGGCACGAAAAGCCTGAGGACGAGCGGCGCAAGGATCGCCGTCAGCATGGCGTTCAGCCCCATGCCAAGGCCGGCGAAGGCCCCGGCGGTGGGATTGACCTGGAAGGCCCGCGCCGTGCCGAACCCATGCGCGGCGACGCCGACGGAAAAGCCGCGCGCCCGCCAGTCGCGGATGCCCAGCGCGTTCAGCAGCGGCGTTGCGACGATGGCGCCGGTCAGGCCGGTCAGCATGACCATCATCGCGGTCATCGTGGGCGAACCGCCCAGCTCCTCGGACACGCCGATGGCGACCGCGGCGGTGGCCGATTTCGGGGCCATGGAGGCCATGATCGCCGGCGCCAGGCCGAAGGCGTCGCCTATGGCAAGGACGGCGACGATGCCGGTCGCCGATCCGACGCAAAGCGCCGCGATCAGCGGCAGGGCCGATTGCCGGACCCGGGGCAGATTGTCGTAAAGCGGCAGCGCCAGGCAGACGGTGGCGGGGCCGAGCAGGAAGTGGACGAACTGGGCGCCTTCGAAATAGGTGGCAAAGGGCGTGCCGGTCACGTGCAGCAGCACCGCCAGCAGCACCATGGCAACCAGCGAAGGGTTGGCCAGCGGCTTCTGCCCTGCCGCCTGGAACACCGCCATGCCGATCAGATAGGCCACAAGCGTCGCTGCCAGCCAGAGAAGCGGATCGCGCGAGAGATAGGACCAGATCTCGATCATCGGCCGCCCTCCACCGGAGTGCCGGTCAGCCGGGCCACCAGCCGGAAGGTCAGCGCGCCGGCGGCGATGGCCAGGATGGTCGATGCCACCACGGCGACCAGCACCGGCACGGTATTCGCCCCCATCGTGGCGATGTGACCGGCCGCCCCGACCCCCGCCGGCACGAAGAGAAGGAGCAGGTTCTTCAGGATGCCCTCGGTCACCGGCCGCACCAGCGCCTGCAGCCGCGCCGAGACCAGAAGGCCGGCCAGCATCAGCGCCATGCCGAGGACCGGGCCGGGGACCGGCAGGCCGGAGGCGCGGGTCACGATCTCGCCGGTCAGCTGGCAAAGGAGGATGGTCAGGAAGGCTGGGATCATGGCAGGGGCCCGACAGGTTTGCGGTAGGTGACAGAGGTGGGGCGGTCATAGCCCGGATGCGCGGTGCGCCCGGTTTCGGCGAAACCCATGGCAAGATAGGTCTTGTGGTTGTCGGCAAGCTCGACCCGGGTCTGCAACTCGACGAAAGGCAGGCTCAGGGCACGCGCCCGGTCCTCGGCCAGCGTCATCAGCGCGGTGGCAAGCCCCTTGCGCCGGTGGGACGCGGCGACGGCCAGCTTGCCCACATAGACCGCGCCGGGCCTGAACGTCAGGAAGACGCAGGCCACGGGCGGCGTGCCGATCGCCCAGACCTCGCCCGCCCGCGCCTGTTCGGCAATCGCCCCGGCGGTCAGCCGGTGGAGCGAGGACGGCGGATCGACCAGCCCGTCCATATAGGCGAATTCGGCGCGCAAGAGCGCCAGGATGGCCGCCCAGTCGCAGGGTTCAACGCATTGATAGGGCGTCATTTCCGCGGCAGCCCGTCTGCCAGATGCACCCAGGGAAGCTGTTCGTCGGAATGGAAATGCGCCGTGGGCCGGTAGTCCTGCGGGTGGTCCAGCGTGGCGGCGTAGAAATGCGTCTCGCCCGGGAAGCGGGTTGACCTGTAGGTCATCTGCGTGCCGCAGCGCGGGCAGAAATCGCGCCAGGTGCCGGGGCTGCTGGCATAGGTCGCCGGCGGTGCGCCGGTCCAGCGCCAGGTGCCGTCGCGGATGCCGAAGAACGATGTGAAGGGCGATGCCGTGGCCCGGCGGCAGCTTTCGCAATGGCAATGGCTTTGCCAGAGCGGGGCGGCATCGCAGCGGTAGGTGACGGCGGCGCAGAGGCAGCGGCCGGTGATGGGCGGAATCATCGGATTCTCCTTCCTGCGGCATCCGGCGCCATTTTCGGGATTCATGCAACCGCAACGCCTCACCTGCCCGCGCTGCGGGGCAAGCGCTTCGCCGGCACCCGGTCTGCAGGGCCAACGCGCGCAAGATGTTGTGGAAAAGGTCGCCTTGGTCGCGATCTGTTGCGCATCGGCCTTGACTGCCGCGCGGATTCGCGGACGATGGCCGCAGGCGATGGATGAGGGGCAGGTGCGGTTCACCAAGCTGCGTTTGAACGGGTTCAAGTCGTTCGTGGACCCGACGGATCTGGTGATCCATGACGGGCTGACCGGGGTGGTCGGCCCGAACGGCTGTGGCAAGTCCAACCTTCTGGAAGCCCTGCGCTGGGTGATGGGCGAAAACCGCCCCACGGCCATGCGCGGCGGCGGCATGGAGGATGTGATCTTCAACGGCGCCGCCACGCGGACGGCGCGCAACTTTGCCGAAGTCGCGCTGATGATCGACAATGCCGAAAGGCTGGCGCCAAGCGGCTTCAACGACAGCGACCAGATCGAGATCGTGCGCCGGATCACCCGCGACGCCGGGTCGGCCTACAAGGCGAATTCGAAGGACGTGCGCGCGCGCGACGTGCAGATGCTGTTCGCCGATGCTTCGACCGGATCGCACAGCCCCGCGCTGGTGCGGCAGGGGCAGATTTCCGAACTGATCAACGCCAAGCCCAAGGCGCGGCGGCGGGTTCTGGAAGAGGCGGCGGGGATTTCCGGCCTTTACGCCCGGCGGCACGAGGCCGAGCTGAAGCTGGCGGCGACTGAACAGAACCTGACCCGTGTCGACGACGTGCTGGAAGGTCTGGCGCAACAGCTGAGCGTGCTGGTGCGGCAGGCGAAACAGGCGGCGCGCTACCGCGAATTGTCGGAAGAGTTGCGGCGGTCGGAGGGGCTGCTGCTTTACCGGCGCTGGCGCGAGGCGGACGAGGCGCGGATCGTCGCCGAGGCCGAGGTGCGGGCGCGGCTGGTTGCGGCCGGGCAGGGCGAGGCTGCGGCCCGCGCGGCATCGGCGGCGCGCGAGGCGGCCGAGGCCGGCCTGCCGCCCCGTCGTGAGGAAGAGGCGATCGCCGGCGCGGTCCTGCAACGGCTGGCGCTGCAGCGCGACGCGCTGGGTGATCAGGAAACGCGGGCGCTTGCCCTGATCGAGACGCTGCGCGGGCGGATCAGCCAGCTGGGCGCCGACATCGAGCGCGAGGCCGGCCTGAACCGTGACGCGGGCGAGGTGATCCAGCGCCTTGACTGGGAGATTGCCCAGATCGCCCGCGCGCATGACGGCCACGAGGACCGGCTGGCCGAGGCGGTGGAGGCCGCGCGCGAGGCGGGCGCGGTGCTGACCGACCGCGAAACCCTGCTTTCCGAGATGACCGAGGATGCCGCAAGGCTGGCGGCACGGCACCAGTCGGCCGCGCGGCTGCTGGCCGAGACGGCGGCGGGGCTGGAACGGGCCGAGACCGAGACCGGCCGCACGCGGCTGGCGGTCGAGGCTGCGGACGAAGCGCTTGGCGCTGCCGACGAGACGCTGGCCGCCGCCGGCGAGGCGCGTGAGGCGGCGGCCGAACTGGTCGAGCGGACCGAGGCGGCGCTGGAACTGGCCGAGACCGCGCGGGCCGAGGCGCAGGGCCGCGAGGCCGAGGCGCGGGCGGCAAGGTCCGAGGCCGAGGGCGAGGCGTCGGCGCTGCGGGCCGAGGTGGCGGCGCTGGCCCGGCTGGTTGACCGTGAGGCGCAGGCGGGCACGCAGATCCTTGACCGGCTGGTGGTCGAGCCGGGCTTTGAACAGGCGCTGGGTGCCGCGCTGGCCGATGACCTGCGGGCGCCGGTCGCGGCCGAAGCCGACCGTTCGGGCTGGGGCCTGCTTGAACCCTATGTCGCGCCGCAGCCGCTGCCCGCCGGGGCCGCGCCGCTGGCCGCCCGGGTCGACGCGCCGGATGTCCTGTCGCGGCGGCTGTCGCAGGTCGGTCTGGTGTCGCGCGAAAATGGTTTTCATCTTCAGGCGTCGCTGCTGCCCGGGCAAAGGCTGGTGTCGGTCGAGGGCGACCTGTGGCGCTGGGACGGTTTCCGCGCCGGGGCAGAGGATGCGCCTTCGGCCGCGGCGCTGCGGCTGCAGCAGCTGAACCGGCTGCAGCGGCTGAAGCGCGATCTGGAAGAGGTGGCCGCGCGGGCCGAGGGCGCCTCGCGGGCGCATGACACGCTGCAGGCGCGGCTGGCCGATCTGGCGCGCGCCGACCAGATGGCCCGCGACGCCCGCCGCTCGGCCGACCAGCGCCTGGCCGAGGCCGACCGGGCGTTGAGCCGTGCCGAGGCCGACCGGGCCATGGCCGGCGGCAAGCTGGAAACCGCGCGGCTTTCGGTGGCGCGGTTCGAGGAAGAGGCGATGGCCGCCCGCGGCCGGCTGCGTGAGGCCGAGGGTGCCGCAAAGGACCTGCCGGACCTGGAAGCGGCGCGCGCGACGGTCGAGGCCGCCAGGGTTGCGGTGGAAGCGGCGCGGATCGCCATGCTGACCCGCCGCTCGGCGCATGACGAGGTGCGCCGTGAAGGCGAGGCGCGGGTGCGCCGCCGGCAGGAGGCGACGAAGGAGCTTTCCGGCTGGCGTCACCGGCTGGAGACGGCCGAGAAGCGCAGCGCCGAACTGGCCGAACGCCGGACCGAGGCCGAAGCCTCGCTTGAAGACGCCCAGGCCGCGCCCGAGGAAATTGCCGCGCAGCGCGAGGCGCTGGAGGAATCGCTGGCCGCGGCCGAGGACCGGCGGCGGGCGGCGTCCGAGGCGCTTGCCCAGGCCGAGACGGCGCTGCGCGAGGCGGCAATGGCCGAACGCGAGGCAGAACGCGCCGCGGGCGACCTGCGCGAGGCCCGCGCCCGCGCCGAGGCGCGGCTGGATGCGGCGCGCGAGGCGGTGGCCCAGGCCGCCGCCCGCATCGCCGAGGATGACGACCGGACGCCGCAGGAGCTTCTGTCGTCGCTGCGCAGCGACCCCGACCGGATGCCCGATGCCGAAACACTGGAAACCGAGGTCGGGCGGCTGAAGCGGCAGCGCGAGGCGCTGGGCGCGGTGAACCTGCGCGCCGAGGAAGATGCGAAGACGGTCGAGGCTGAATACGACGCGCTGGCAAAGGAAAAGGCCGACCTTGAGGAAGCGGTGCGCAAGCTGCGCGCCGGCATTGCCGGACTGAACCGCGAGGGGCGCGAACGCCTGCTGACCGCCTTCGAACAGGTGAACGCCAATTTCGCCGCGCTTTTCACCCATCTCTTCGGCGGCGGCGAGGCGCGGCTGGTGCTGGTCGAATCCGACGATCCGCTTGAGGCGGGGCTGGAAATCATGTGCCAGCCGCCGGGCAAGCGGCTGGCGACGCTGTCGCTGCTGTCCGGGGGCGAACAGACGCTGACGGCGCTGGCGCTGATCTTCGGCGTCTTCCTGACCAACCCCGCGCCGATCTGCGTGCTGGACGAGGTGGACGCGCCGCTGGACGACGCGAACGTCACCCGGTTCTGCGACATGCTGGACGAGATGACCCGCCGCACCGAGACGCGGTTCCTGGTCATCACCCACCATGCGGTGACGATGGCGCGGATGGACCGGCTGTTCGGTGTCACCATGCAGGAACAGGGCGTCAGCCAGCTGGTCAGCGTCGATCTGAAACGGGCCGAGGCGCTGGTCGCCTGACGCGCCGCATGGTTTACCGGCGATTCACCCGAATCGGGCCAGAACACACCATGAACAAGCCGCAGAAGGGGTTCGTCATGGATGGGTTTGCCGTGGTCGCGATGCTGGCGGCCTTCCTTGCGGTGGCCGGCGCCACGACCGCCGACCGCAACGGCGCGGGCCACTGGTCGCGCGTGCCGGCGCTGACGATCCTGCCCTGAGGCGGGCGGCGCCTCAGCCCGGGCGCGACAGGACGGCCAGCGTGTCGCCCCTGGCCGCAATGCCATCCTGGACGATGGCGCAGAGGATGCCGCGCAGGCGCAGGTCAGGGTGGCCGGGCGCGGTGATCCAGTCCTTCGCCGCCGCGCCGTAGCGGGCCTTCCACTTCACGCAGCCGTCGTTGAACACGCCCGAAACCCGCAGCCGCGCGGTGCCGCATTGCAGGATGGTTCCGGGCGGCAGGTTGGCCACCGAACAGTCAAGGTCGGCCACGACCGTGTCGCCGGGATGCGCCGTCGTCCGGTCCTGCCAGACCAGGTTCAGCACGCGCAGCGGCAGGATCGAAACCTGGATGTCCGGATCGGGCCGTCCGTCGGGCAGCTTCAGCCACGGGTGCCTGAGCCAGCGTTCGCCCGGAACGCCTTCGGCGACGGTCAGGGTCAGGCTTTCGGGATGGGCGCGCTGGTTGAAATCGGCGCGATAGGTCAGATGGTCGATCGTGGTCCGGTCCTTCGGCGCGGCCAGCACATGCGGCAGGCTTTCGGCAAGGGTTTCTGCAGAGATCATCTTGGCCCTTTCTGCGCCTTCGCTGCGCAGCATCAATGAACGGGAAAGGCAGCGGAAACCGCCCGGCGCAGGTGAAGATCGGCGCTGACCAGGCGGTTTTCGCTGCGCAGCATTGCGATCTTCGGTTCGGTAAGTATCTGGGTTTCCTCATAGAATGCAGATACTTCCGCGGGCGTCGCTGCGGTCAGGAACGCCTGCAGCTCCGGGTGATACTGGTATGCGCCGTGCGTCAGCCGGAAGGGCAGCGCGGCCAGCCAGCCCTGCCTGTCCTGCGCGTGGAAATGCAGCAGCGGCAGGCCGGGTTCGAAGGGCGGGCCGGGCAGGCGATGGCCCCTGACGAAGGCCCCGTGCAGCCGCGGCGACAGGCCCGGAACGCCGGTGCGGAAGAACACCTTGCCGGCGGAATGCGACAGCATGCCCTCGGGCAGTAATGTCGCGAAGCGGCCGAGGACGGGTTCGCGCAGGTGGGCGAAAAGTATTTTCAGCGGCGCGCGGAACAGGCGGGCGGTGAAAATGTCGTCGGGCAGGGCGGGATCGTGCATCGCCTCATGCGGTTCCAGGCGGCAGAAGACCTGAAACGCGGGAAGGCTGTCAAGGATGCCGGAAACCGGCCGGTCGGGCCAGAGAAACTCATCCACGTCGATATGGCCAAGCCAGCCATGCCGGCACTGGCGATAGACCCATTGCGCATTCCGCGCCTGACGGTTCTGGTGCCGGTCGGGCCGGCCGCCAAGCGCCGTCCAATGGGCGGCGTCGCAGCGGATCCGGGTGATCCGCGGGTGGTCCAGCGCCGCGAAAGCCGGATCGTCGGGATCGTCGAAACACAGCCACAGATGCGCTGCGCCCAGCGACAGGTGATGGGCCGCGAAGGCCCGCACCTTTTCGGGCGCAGCCTTGACGGTGGCGACCAGACCCCAGTCCGTCACAGCAGGTTCAGGAGTTCGGCCGTGGGCCAGGCGTCGGCGGGCAGGCCCAGCCGCGCCTGTTCCTTCTGCACCGCGTCCCGGGTGCCGGCGCCAAGGATGCCGTCGATCTCGCCCACGTCATGACCACGGGCGGCCAGCCGTTCCTGCAGCGCCTTCATCTCGGCGGTCGAAAGCGCCGGGTCGGGATTGCCGGCGGCATAGGGTGCCGCGCCTTCGATCCGTGTCGCGAAATAGGCGGCTGTCAGCACATAGGTAAAGCTCTTGTTCCATTCGAAAAGCACGCGGAAATTCGGATAGACAAGGAAGGCCGGCCCGTGCCGCCCCTGCGGAAGCAGCACTGTGGCGGCAGGCAGATCGGGAAGCGCGCCTTCCCGGGGCGCAACGCCCAGCGCCGCCCATTCGGCGACCGGCTTTTCGGTATGCAGCCCGGTCAGCGACCAGTCGAAAGCATCGGGAAGCGTGACCTCGGTCAACCAGGGCTGATCGGGCCGCCAGCCGTGATGGACCAGAAGGTTGGCGCCGGAAAGCAGCGCGTCGGCCTCGGACGTCTTCAAGAGGACATGGCCATCGCCATCGCCGTCGATGCCACGTTCGATGATGTCTTTCGGCAGCATCTGGACCATGCCGATCTCGCCCGCCCAGGCGCCGGTCGTGCCGGGGTCGAAGTCGCCATGGGCATACATCAGCGCCGCGGCAATCAGCTGCGGCTGGAAGAGTTCGGGGCGGCGGCAGTCATGCGAAAGCGTGGCCAGCGCGTTGCGGGTGTTGAAATCGCCCTGCACGCGGCCGAAATCGGTTTCGAAGGCCCAGAAGGCCAGAAGGATGCCGCGCGAAACGCCGTATTCCGCCTGTGCGCGATCGAAGATCGCATCGCGGCTGTCGCTGCGCGAACGGGCGGTGGCGAGGCGGCTCTTCGAGATCAGCGATTGCGAGAATTCGAGGAAGGTCTTGCGGAAGACGCCCTGCGAACGATCTGCCTTAAGCACCTTCTGGTCCTGCCGCGCGCCGGACAGGAATTCGCGCGCGGCATCCGGCGGGACGCCGGCGGCGACCGCCTCCTCCGCCATGGCGGCAAGGAAGGCGGAGAAATCGCCGCCGCAGGGGGCGGCAGCGGCGGGCGCGGCAAGGGCAAGGGTTAGAAGAAAAGCGGAACGCATGCGGGCGAGATTAGGGTGACAAGCGCGACAAGGGCAAGCATCGCCGCCCAGGCCCGCCAGAGCGCGCGAACGGCAGCGTCGATGTCGTTCGCCCCGGGGTCGCGGCGGCCTTCGGGCCAGACCCAGGGATGGTCGGTCATCACCCCGTTGTAGCTGCGCGGGCCGGCAAGGGCGACGTTCAGCACCGGCGCCAGCACGGATTCGGGCCAGCCGGCATTGGGGCTGCGGTGCTTCGGCGCATCGCGCAGAACGGGGCGCGGGTCCAGCCAGCCGCTTGAGACCGCGATCAGAAGCGCCGTCAGCCGCGCGGGCGCAAGGTTCAGCAGATCGTCCCAGCGGGCGGAGGCCCAGCCGAATGCGCGGTGGCGGGGCGTCATGTGGCCAACCATGCTGTCGGCGGTATTGGCCATCTTGTAGACCAGAAGTCCGGGCAGCCCGGCGACAAGATACCAGAAGGCCGGCGCGATGACGCCGTCGGAAAGGTTTTCCGCCGCGGATTCGATGGCGGCGCGGGCCACGTCCGGTTCCCGCATCGGCGCGGTGTCGCGGCCGACGATCAGGGCGACGGTGCGCTTGCCATCGTCGAGCGACCGGCGCAGCGCCGTGGCGACGGCCGAGACATGGTCGGCCAGGCTGCGCTGCGCCAGAAGCACGGCGACGGTCAGCACCTCGACCACGCCATGATCGGGGATCAGGTGGATCAGCCAGCCGAGAAGCCCCGCGAAAACGGCCAGGCCGACGGTCATCGCCGCGCCCTTGATCCGCCTGCCGGAACCGCGGTTCAGCCGCCGGTCCAGCGCCGCGATCAGCTTTCCCATCAGGACGGCCGGATGCGGCAGCCGCGACCAGAGCCAGCGCGGTTCGCCGAAGGCCGCATCAAGAAGCATGGCAAGGATCAGGGTCACGGGCGAATCACAGGGTCGGGCGCCAGAGCGCGGAACCCGCCGGTTGGACCCGACAGCCACGTCGGCCGCAAGGCGTTTCTCGCGCAAGGCGAACCGCGCCGGGGCGATTCCTCCGGCACCCGTCACAATCCTGCAATCGCCGCATGCGAACAGGAAGTTGCCTTGATTTCGCACATTTCGCGGTCAGACTGGTTCAAGGAGGTTCGGCATGCTGGAACACCTGCCCAAGGAAGTGCGCGAGGGGCTTGAGGCCGCAAGATTGCGCGAGGCCCGCAAACGCGCGCGCCTGCGGGTCGAGGTCGGCGATGCGGTGTTCCCGGTGCTGCGTTTCTGGGACACGGGCTTTGCCATTGCCGCGGCGATGGCGCCCGGGCGGCTGCGCGGGTTTGTCGACATCCATGACGGGCCGCGCCACATCCTGCAGTGCCTGATCGTCGCATCCGCGGTCGAGGACGGGGAACTGGTCTGCGACTTCAAGCGGGTGACGCCGATCGCCGACCGGCCGGCGCTGGACTATTTCCGTGACGAGGACGCGCCCACGGGCTACCTGCCCCGCGCCTGATGGCGCGACGCCGCCGGGACACCGCTATTTCCGTTGCCCGCGCGGATGGGTTAGCATGCGGTCCCGTCCCGACCGAAAGGCCACCTGATTGAGCCGCGCCTCCCGCCGCATCGCCTTTGCCGCTGTCGGGCTTGGCCTGATGGCGCTGGCCGTCTGGCGCATCGGCCTTCTGGCGCACCAGACCTATCTGAACGCCGCGGAAGCGCGGGCGGAAACCGCGCTGGGGCTGACGAAGAACGCGCTGGCGGCCTATCTGGCGCGCTACGAGGTGACGCCGCAGCTTCTGGCCGATCTGGACGCGATCCGCCTGCTGGCCGCCGACCCGGACGACAGGGTGCAGCGGGCGGTGATCGACCGGCTGCTGGTCGGCTACAACGCCCGGATCGAAAGTTCCGACATCTACATCATGCGGATGGACGGCGAGACGGTCGCGGCATCGAACCATGACCGGCCGGACAGTTTCGTCGGCCAGAACTTCAGCTACCGGCCGTATTTCCATGACGCCGCGCGGGGCACGCCGACCCGGTTCTACGCGCTGGGCACGACATCGGGCGTGCGCGGCTATTACTTCGCGGCCCCGGTGCGCGACTTTGCCGGCCAGATCGCCGGGGTGATCGCGGTCAAGATCGGCGTCGACGCGGTCGAGGACAGCTGGCAGGGCGGCGAATACCGGATCATCGTGACCGACCCCGAGGGGATCGTGTTCATGACCTCGGACCCGGCGCTGCTTTATGGCGCGACCCTGCCGCTGACGCCCGAGCGGCTGGCGCGGACCACGGCCTCGCGCCGGTATTCCGATGCGGTGCTGCATCCGCTGGACTACCGGACCGAGGCATCGGGCGACGTCACCCTCTGGCACATGGACGGGCGTGAACATGTGGCCGTGGCGCAGGACATGCCCGAGGCGGGATGGACCGTGCATGTCCTGGCCGACAGCGCGGGGCCGCGGGCCGAGGCGCGGCTGGCAACGGCGACGGCGGCGCTGCTTCTGTGCGTGGCCGGCTTCGGGGCGCTGGTCCTGATGCAGCGGCGCGCGCGCGTGGCCGAACGCCTGATGCTTGAGGCGCGGTCGAAGGCCGAGCTTGAGCATCGGGTGGTTGAGCGCACGGCCGACCTTGCCCGGGTGAACGTGCATCTGGAACAGGAAATCGCCGAACGCGCCGCGACCGAGGCGGCGCTGCGGGCGGCGCAGGCGAACCTTGTGCGCGTGGGCAAGCTGGCGGCGCTGGGCCAGATGTCGGCCGCGCTGAGCCACGAGATCAACCAGCCGCTGGCGGCGGCGCGTAACTATGCCGACAGCGCCGCGATCCTGCTGGAGCGGGGCGATACCGCGCGGGCCAAGGACAACATCGGCCTGATCCTGTCGCTGATCGACCGGATGAGCGCGATCGGCCGCCACCTGCGCAATGCCGCGCGCAAGCCGAACGAGAAGCTGGAGCCGGTGGCGCTGCTGCCCTTGCTGGAAGAGACACAGGTAATCCTTGGGGGACGACTGAACAGCGCGCGCGCGGTGCTGGAACTGGACGTGCCGGCCGATCTGCCGCCGCTGCGCGCGGGGGCAACGCGGCTGCAGCAGGTGCTGGTCAACCTGGTCTCGAACGCGGCCGACGCGGTCGAGGGGCAGGCCGACCGGCGGATCACGCTGACCGCGCGGCCCCGGGGCGATACCGTCGCGATCATGGTGCGCGACCGGGGCCCCGGCATCGCGCCCGCCGTGGTGGACCGGATATTCGACCCGTTCTTCACCACCAAGGGGGTGGGGGCGGGCCTGGGGCTGGGCCTCTCGATCAGCTACAACATCGTGCGCGACTTCGGGGGTGAGATCACCGTGCGCGACGCCGCGCCGGGCGCCGAATTCCGCGTGGTCCTTCCCGCATTCGGCGCGGCGGGCGCCGCCGAGGCCGCCGAATGAGCGGGCGCTCGCGCATCCTGCTGGTCGACGATGACGATGAGATGCGCCGGTCGACCGGGCAGGCGCTGGAACTGGCGGGTTTCGGCGTCGAGGCGCTGGCCGGTGCGGAAGAGGCGCTGGCGCTGGCGGCGCCCGGGTTCAATGGCGTGGTGGTCAGCGACATCCGCATGCCGGGCATGGACGGGATGACGCTGCTGGCCCGGCTGCACGAGGTGGACCCGGAAATCCCGGTGATCCTTGTCACCGGCCACGCCGAGGTGCAGCTGGCGGTCGAGGCGATGCGGCAGGGCGCCTATGACTTCATTGAAAAGCCGTTCGTGGTGCAGGAACTGGCGGCGGTCCTGCGTCGTGCGGCGGATCACCGGGCGCTGGTCATAGACAACCGGCGGCTGCGCGCGGTGGCGGGCAAGCGCGACGACATCGAGGCGCGGCTGCCCGGACGCACGCAGGGCATGGTCGACCTGCGCTACCGGCTGCGCGCGATCGGCGCCTCGGATGCCGACACGCTGATCATCGGGCCGACCGGCGCGGGCAAGGAGGTGGTGGCGCGGGCGCTGCACGATGTCTCGCCCCGGGCGGGCAAGCCCTTCATCGCCATCAACTGCGCCGCCCTGCCCGAAGCCCTGATCGAGAGCGAGCTTTTCGGGCATGAGCAGGGCGCCTTTCCCGGCGCGCTGCGGCCGCGCTACGGCAAGTTCGAACACGCGCGCGGCGGCACGATCCTGCTGGACGAGATCGGGCAGATGCCGGTCGAACTGCAGGCGAAACTGCTGCGCGTCCTGCAGGAACGGGTGATCACGCGGCTGGGGTCGAACGAACAGGTGGCGCTGGACGTGCGGTTCATCGCCACCTCGAAGACCGACCTTGCCGGCGCGGTGGCGCGCGGCACGTTCCGCGAGGATCTGTTCTGGCGGCTGAACGTCGCCGTCCTGCATGTGCCGCCCCTGGCCGCGCGGCGCGAGGATATCCCGCTTCTGTTCCTGCAGCTGGTCCGCGAATCCGCCGCGCGCCACGGCACCGGCGAGCGCGAGGTGCCGCCGGCGCAGCTGTCGGCCCTGGCGGCGCGCGACTGGCCCGGCAACGTGCGCGAGTTGCGCAACCTGGCCGAACGCTACGTGCTGAACCTGGATTCGCTCGACGGACCGGGCGGGGCCGGCGCGCGGCTGGCCGATCGCATGGCCGATTATGAACGCAGCCTGATCGCCGGGGCCATCGCCGCGCATGGCGGGCGGCTGAAGCCGGTCTACGAGACGCTGGGGATCAGCCGCAAGACGCTGTACGAGAAGATGCAGAAGCACGGGCTGGACCGGCGGCTGATCGTCGATTCCCCCGATAGCGACGAGGACCATGGGCCGGATGGGTGGAAATCCACCCACGGTCCGGCCGGTGTGTAACGGTTTCCACCCATTCCGCGGCGCGGCGGCGGCAAATCGTCGGGGAATCCGGCGCATGCCGTTTGCGTGACGCGGTCGCTGGCGCAAGGGTCGCACCAGTCGCGGCCGGAGGGGGCCGTGGCCTGACATCGCCAGATACCGGGAGGAACCCATGGCTTCGAAAAGGCTTTTCGGCGCGTTCTGCGCCGCCACCCTGCTTGCATCAGCGGCTTTCGCACAGGGCTATCCTGACCGGCAGATCACCATGGTCGTGCCCTTCGCGGCCGGCGGCCCGACCGACACTGTCGCGCGGCTGGTGGCGGAGCGGATGTCGGCCGACCTTGGCCAGCAGATCATCGTCGAGAATGTCGGCGGCGCCGGCGGCACGCTGGGCGCGGGCCAGGTCGCCGCGGCCGAAGCGGACGGCTACACCGTGCTGCTGCACCACATCGGCATGGCGACATCGGCCACGCTCTACCGCAACCTGCCCTATGACACGCTGAACGCGTTCGAATATGTCGGCCTTGTCACCGAAGTGCCGATGGTGATGGTGGCGCGCAAGGACTTTGAACCCACCGACTTTGCGGCCTTCGTCGAATACGTGAAGGCGAACCCCGACACGGTGACCATGGCGAACGCCGGCATCGGTGCCGCCAGCCACCTCTGCGGCATGCTGTTCCAGTCGGCGATCCAGACGCAGTTCGTGACCGTTCCCTACAAGGGCACCGGCCCGGCGATGACCGACCTGCTGGGCGGCCAGGTCGATTTCATGTGCGACCAGACCACCAACACCACCAGCCAGATCCAGGGCGGCACGATCAAGGCCTATGCCTCGACCACGCCCGAGCGTCTGGCGATCTTCCCCGACCTGCCCACCGCGACCGAGGCCGGCCTGCCGGCGCTGGACGTCGCGATCTGGCACGGCATCTATGCGCCCAAGGGCACGCCCGCCGAGGCGACCGAGCGTCTGGCCGTCGCGCTGCAGGTGGCGCTGGCCGACGAGGGCGTGACCAAGGCGATGGCCGAACTGGGCACCGCGCCCTCGTCGGCCGCCGACGCAACGCCGGCCGCGCTGAAGGCCAAGCTTGAGGGCGAGATCGCCAAGTGGAAGCCCGTCATCGAGGCGGCAGGCGTCTACGCCGACTGATCCCTGGCATCACGGGCCCCCGGCAGACCGCCGGGGGTCACCCATTCGCGGCGGAGCACACCATGACCCCTTCCAACAGGGATACGACGGATATCGTCACCGGCATCCTGCTGATGCTGGCCGCAGCCTTCTTTGGCTGGCAGACGACCGGGCTGGAAATCGGCACCTCGCTGCGCATGGGACCGGGCTACTTCCCGATGGTCCTGTCGGCGCTGCTGTTCATTCTGGGCCTTGCCGTCCTGTTCAACGCCCTGCGCCAGCCCGAGGATGCGCCGATCGGGCGGATCGCCTGGCGGGGGATGCTGTTCATCCTGCCCGCGCCGGTGTTCTTCGGCCTGACGGTCAGGGGCCTGGGGTTCGTGCCGTCGCTGTTCGTGACGGCGCTGATCGCGTCCATGGCCTCGGTCCGGATGCGGCTTCTGCCGGCGCTGGTCCTGTCGGCGCTGGTCACCCTGTTCTCGACCCTGGTGTTTAGCTACGCCCTTGGCCTGCCGTTCCAGCGGTTCGGCCCCTGGCTTTCGTTCCTCGGGGGCTGAGCGATGGAGCTTTTCTCGAACCTCGCGCTTGGCTTTTCGGTCGCCACCTCGCTTGAGAACGTCTTCTTCTGCCTGATCGGGGTGCTTCTGGGCACGCTGATCGGGGTGCTGCCCGGCATCGGCGCAACGGCGACGATCGCCATGCTTCTGCCGATCACCTTCCAGCTAGAGCCGGTTTCGGCGCTGATCATGCTGGCAGGCATCTACTATGGCGCGCAATACGGCGGGTCGACCACGGCGATCCTGATCAACATGCCGGGCGAAAGTTCTTCGGCGGTTACCGCGATCGACGGCTATCAGATGGCCCGCAAGGGGCGCGCGGGCACCGCACTGGCAACGGCGGCGCTGGGGTCGTTCTTCGCGGGGTCGGTCTCCACCCTGCTGGTGGCGCTGTTTGCGCCGCCCCTGACCGCCGTCGCGCTGAAATTCGGTTCGGCCGAGTATTTCAGCCTGATGGTGCTGGGCCTTGTCATGTCGGTCGCGCTGGCGCACGGGTCGATCGTCAAGGCGCTGGCGATGGTGGTGCTGGGCCTGCTCTTGGGCATGGTCGGCACCGACATCTATACCGGCACGCCGCGCTTCACCCTGGGCATCCGCGAATATGCCGACGGGCTGAATTTCGTGGCGCTGGCCGTGGGCGTCTTCGGCATCGCCGAAATCCTGCGCAATCTTGAGGACGAGCATGACAGGGAGGTGCTGACACGGCATGTCGGCCGCCTCTGGCCGACGCGGGATGAATTCAAGGCGATGTTCTGGCCGGTGATCCGCGGAACCGGCATCGGTTCGGTCCTCGGCATCCTGCCGGGCGGCGGGGCCATCCTTGCCTCCTTCGCCTCCTACACCGTCGAGAAGAAGCTTTCCGACAACCCGAAGGAATTCGGCCAAGGCGCCATCGCCGGGGTGGCCGGGCCGGAATCGGCGAACAACGCCGGCGCGCAGACCAGTTTCATCCCGCTCTTGACGCTCGGCATTCCGGCGAACCCGGTGATGGCGCTGATGATCGGCGCGATGATCATCCAGGGCATCGTGCCGGGGCCAAGCGTGGCCGAGGAACAGCCGCGTCTTTTCTGGGGGATCATCGCCAGCATGTGGATCGGCAACCTGCTGCTGGTGGTGCTGAACCTGCCGCTGATCGGGCTTTGGGTGCGGCTTCTGAAGGTGCCTTACTACGTGCTGTTTCCGATCATCATGGCCATGTGCTCGATCGGGGTCTATTCGGTCGCCTCCAACACCTTCGACCTTTACGCGGTCGCCTTCTTCGGCCTGCTTGGCTATGTCATGTCCAAGCTGCGCTGCGAACCCGCGCCACTGCTGCTGGGCTTTGTTCTGGGGCCGCTTCTGGAAGAACACCTGCGCCGCGCCATGATCCTGGCGCGCGGGGACGCCACAACCTTCGTGACGCGGCCGATCAGCCTTGCGCTCTTGCTGCTGGCGGTGGCGGTCCTGGTGGTGGTCTTGCTGCCGCAGGTGCGCAAGAGCCGGGACGAGGTGTTTTCCGACAGCGAGGCATAGGTCGCGCTTCGGACCTGGCGGAGCGAAACGTTGCGGCGCCGGTTACCCCCGGCGCCGCAGCCGTTTTCAGGTCAGGACAGGACCGTCAGGCCCACCGCGGCCAGCCAGACCGCGACGAAGGCGGCGAGTCTGGCATAGTCGGCGCGGCCGGGGTTCGGGTTGCGGAAGACGCGGTGCATCAGACAGCCCTCCGCCGCGGTTCGGCAGGCCGCGCCACAACCATCGGCAGGCTGCGCTGCTCCAGCTCGGCGGCAAAGACCTTGCCGCGCGGCCAGGGTCCGAAGCCCGCCGCCACGTTGATGTGCCCGGCATGGCCAAGATCAACCAGATGGCTTCCCCAGGCGTCGGCCAGCCGCGCCGCGCGGTCGAAACGCATCCACGGGTCGTTGCGGCTGGCGACCACGGTCGTCGGAATATGAAGCGGCATCTCGGGGATCGGGCCGAAGCCGCCGATCCGGTCGTTGCCCTGCGTCTCGGCCGGGGCGACAAGCAGCGCGCCGCGCACCCGCAGATGCGGCCATGTGGTCAGAAGCCGCGCGATCAGCACCGCACCAAGCGAATGGCCGACAAGGATGCTGTCGGGATGCAGCAGGATCTGGCTGGCAAGCTCGATCTCCCAGACCGCGGGAACCGGGCGGGACACATCGGAAAGGTCAACCATCAGGGCGCGCGGATCGGTTGCCGCCCACCAGTGCTGCCAGTGCGGGTCGGGGGAACCGTCAAGGCCGGGAACGATCAGCGTGCGGGTCATGTCGTGATCCTCGAATCTGCGTTGCCCATAAAATCTACCATCATTATCGTGATTAAGGTTTCCAAAATCGCCGCGCACCAGAGCAAATCCTTCCCCATGGCGGGCGGGCGGGGGCGGTCGGCCGGGGCCGCCCTACCTGTTGCGGGTATCCACCGGATAGGCGGTGGTGAACTTCATCCGCTCCATCGCGAAATGCGAGGTGACGTTGCGGATCGGCACGGCATCGGTCAGCCGTTTGTAGAGCGCATCGAAGGACGCCATGTCCGAAACGGAAATCCGCATCAGGTAATCCATCTCGCCGGCCATGCGGTAGACTTCCATGATCTCGGGGATGGCCCGCGTCGCATTGGCAAAGGTCTCGCGCCATTCGACCGAATGGTCGGGCGCCTCGATCGCGACAAAGACGATCAGCCCGAAGCCCAGTTTCGCCGGATCGGCCAGGGCGACGCGGCCGGTCAGGATTCCCGATGCCTCAAGCTTCTGGATGCGCTTCCAGCACGGGGTCTGCGACAGGCCGACCCTGTCGGCGATCTGCGCCACCGGAAGATTCGCGTCGCGCATCAGTTCGGCAACGATCTTGCGGTCGATCAGGTCAAGGTCGGACATGCATGCCTCCTGTGCGTCAAGATCTGCGTCGCGGGGCAGCATGACACATTAATTCATAATGTCTATAGGCGTAATCGTGATTTAATCTGCTCCCGTCGATGGACCGCGGCGCTTGTGGCTGTCGGGGAAGCATGCAAATGCCGACATTGATTCCCGATGTTCGGGCACTTAGGCTTGGGCCATGATCACGCAGAAGATGAAATACGCCCTGAAGGCGCTTCTGGTTCTGGCGGACGAGGCGGCCCGAGAGGCGCCCGATCCGCTGACGATCGAACAGATCGCCCGCCGGTCCGGAACGCCGAAGCGGTTCCTGGAACACATCCTGCTTGAGGTGCGCAACGCCGGCGTGATCGCGTCGACGCGGGGGCGTTCGGGCGGCTACAGCCTGATCAAGAAGCCCTCGGAAATCTCGATCTCGGAACTTCTGCGCACGATCGACGGCCCGATCGCGCCGCTGCCGTGCCTGTCGCGGCGGGCCTACCAGCGGTGCGAGGATTGCTCGGACGAGGCGACCTGCCGCATCCGCAAGGTCTTTGCCGAGGTGTTCTGGTCCTATCTGCTGATCATCGAATCCCTCACGCTGGCCGACATGCTGCGTTCCGACGCGGCGATGACCCAGGTCATGGGCGCCTAACAGCCTGATTTTCCACAGGAACGATGCCGCAGCGCGCCCGGCGGGCGAGCGCGGGGCGTAGAACATTCTTCTATAATCACGACAGAGTTTAGCGTGAATTTTCCTTTGAAATACTCGACAAACCGTGTCGTTATTAATGGCACGGAAGACGAAACCCCGCAGCCGATGCACAGGAGAACGTCATGATCGACCACAGCCTTGCCGCCACCTTCGCAGGTATCCCGGCCGCGCCGCGTGGCATGATGCACAAGTCGGTGGAACTGCCGCGCGGTGCCGCACTTGTCTTGGCGGCTTTCGTCGGCGGCGCCGTCTGGGCCGCGCTGATCGCCGCGGTGCTGGCATGACCCGCCGCAGCATTACCGCGGCCGAACCCGGCCAGGCCACCTTCGCCGTCAGGTTGATCGACCGGCGGACCGGGCTGGGCCACCGCGTCGGCGGGCGCCCGCTGATCCTTTACAGCCGGCGCCCCGACGAGGCCGCGGCCGAGCTTCTGGACGGGCGCGACCCCGCCCTTTGGGAAGCGCGCATCGACCCGATCGGGACGGGGGGCCTGCGATGACCGCGCCCCTCGGCCAGACCCGCACCATACCGGGCATCCTGCCCCCTCTGCCCTTCGCGTCCCGCCGGGACCGGACCCCCAAGGAGAAGACAATGTTCGCCACCATCACCGTCGCCGGCACCGTCACGGCGCAGGGCATTCGCGTTGCCGACCATGCCGACGGCCGCATCACCATTGAAAGCGGCGCGCATCGCCTGACCGGCCGCCCCGTCACGCGGACCCTGCGGGGCGCGGTGAAGGGGGCGCTGACCGCGCTGGCGCTGGCCATGGTCGCGCTGGGCGGCACGCCCGCCGCCGCCGAGAAGCTGCTGAACGTCAGCTATGATCCGACCCGCGAGCTTTACCGCGAGTTCAACGAGGCCTTCGCCGAATGGTGGGTGGCGCAGGGCAACGAAGCCCCCGAGATCGAGGTGTCGCATGGCGGTTCGGGCAGCCAGGCCCGCGCGGTCATCGACGGGCTTGAGGCGCATGTGGTGACGCTGGCGCTGGCCTCGGACATCGACAAGATCGCCGAGGCCGGCAAGCTGCCCGAGGACTGGCAGACCAGGCTGCCGCACAATTCCTCGCCCTATACCTCGACCATCGTCTTCCTCGTCCGCGAGGGCAATCCCAAGGGCCTGAAGGACTGGGGCGATCTGGTGGCGGAAGGCGTCGAGGTGATCACGCCGAACCCGAAGACCAGCGGCGGCGCGCGGTGGAACTACCTTGCCGCCTGGGCCTGGGCCGAGAAGAACGGCCAGGACCCCAGGGCCTTTGTCGGCGAATTGTTCAAGCACGTGCCGGTTCTTGACAGCGGCGCCCGCGGTTCGACCACCACCTTCGCGCAGCGTGGCATCGGCGACGTGCTGCTCGCCTGGGAGAACGAGGCCTATCTGGCGCTGGCCGAACTGGGCGAGGATCAGTTCGACATCGTCGTTCCCTCGGTCTCGGTCCTGGCCGAACCGCCGGTGGCGCTGGTCGAGGCGAACATCAAGACCGATGAACAGCGCAAGCTGGCCGAGGGCTACCTGAACTTCCTCTATGCGCCGGAAGGCCAGGCCATCGCCTACAAGAACTTCTACCGGGCCTGGGACCCGGCCAAGGCGAACCCCGACGATGTCGCCCGTTTCCCCGAGCTTGACCTGGTGACCATCGAGCATTTCGGCGGCTGGAAGAAAGCGCAGCCCGAACATTTCGGCGATGGCGGCATCTTCGACCAGATCTACGTTCCGAAGTGAGGTGAGGCTTATGGGCAGACCCCTGCTGCAACGATCCCCGATGCCCGGCCTCGGCCTGTCGATGGGGATCACGCTCACGATGCTTTCCCTTGTCGTGCTTCTGCCCATCGGCGCCCTTCTCCTGAAGGGCGCCACTTTCGGCCTTGCGGGCATCTGGGACACCGTCAACCGCGAACGCGTCTGGGCGGCGCTGTTCCTGTCGTTCCGGCTGTCGCTGTTCGCGGCGCTGTTCAACCTGGTGTTCGGGGTGATCCTTGCCTGGGTGCTGGTGCGCTACCGCTTTCCCGGGCGGCGCATCCTTGATGCGGCGGTGGACCTGCCCTTCGCCCTGCCGACGGCCGTGGCCGGCATCGCCCTGACCGCGCTTTATGCGCCGAACGGCGCCTTCGGCAGCCTGGCCGCCGCGATGGGCGCGAAAATCGCCTACACCCAATGGGGCATCCTGATCGCGCTGGTCTTCGTCGGCCTGCCCTTCGTCACCCGCACCGTGCAGCCGGTGATCGAGGAAATCGAGCGCGAGGTCGAGGAGGCGAGCGCCACGCTGGGCGCCAGCCGGATCTACACCTTGCGCCGGATTGTGCTGCCGATGCTGACCCCGGCGGCGCTGACCGGGTTCGCCCTGTCACTGGCGCGCGCGGTGGGGGAATACGGCTCGGTCATCTTCATCGCCGGCAACATCCCGCTGGTGACCGAGATCGCGCCCCTGCTGATCGTCATCCAGCTTGAGGAATTCAACTATGATGCCGCCGCGGCCATCGGCATCGCCATGCTCGCGATTTCCTTCGCGATGCTTCTGGTCATCAACCTGATCCAGATCTTCAGCCGCCGGAGGATCGGATATGTCTGACGCAACGCTCACCCGGTTCCGCGCCGCGACGGAAGAGGCGCCGGTCGCGCGCTGGGCGCTGATCGGCACCGCCGTCATCGGCATCGCGCTTCTGGTCTTCGCGCCGATGATCGCCGTCTTCGCCGAGGCGCTGGCCAGGGGCGTGGTTGCCGCGGTCGCCAGCCTTGGCAACCGCGACGCGCTGGCCGCGATCAAGCTGACGCTGCTGATCGCGGCCATCGCCGTGCCGCTGAACGCGGTCTTCGGCATCGCCGCGGCCTGGTTCATCACCAAGTTCGATTTCCGCGGCAAGGCGTTCCTGATCACGCTGATCGACCTGCCGTTCTCGGTCAGCCCCGTCGTTGCCGGCCTTTGCATCGTGCTGATGTTCGGGGCAAACAGCCTGGTCGGCGGCTGGCTGGTCGCCAATGGCTATCCGGTGGTCTTCGCGCTACCCGGCATCGTTCTGGCCACCATGTTCGTGACCTTCCCCTTCGTCGCGCGCGAGCTGATCCCGGTGATGATCGAACAGGGCCGGGCCGAGGAAGAGGCGGCGCTGACCCTTGGCGCATCCGGCTGGCGCACCTTCCTGACGGTGACGCTGCCGAACATCCGCTGGGCGCTTCTCTACGGCGTCCTTCTGTGCAACGCCCGGGCGATGGGCGAATTTGGCGCCGTCGCCGTCGTCTCGGGCAAGATTCGCGGCCAGACGGCGACGATGCCGATCACCATCGAGATGCTTTACAACGAATATCTCTCGGTCGCCGCCTTCTCGATGGCGGCCGTGCTGACGGCGCTTGCCCTTGTCACCCTGCTTCTGAAAACCGCGCTGGAGATCCGGCATGCCGACCAGCTTGCCGCCGCGCGGCACCACTGACCCCACCCCTGGCAGAAGGACCGACGCCATGCATATCGAGATCGACGAAATCTCCAAGCTGTTCGGCACGACGGCGGCCTTGCATCCGGTTTCGCTGTCCATCCCCTCGGGTGCGCTGGTGGCCCTGCTTGGCCCTTCGGGATCGGGCAAGACCACGCTTCTGCGCATTCTGGGCGGGCTGGAGTTTCCGACCTCGGGGCGCGTGCGGTTCGAGGGGCAGGATGCAACCGGCCTGACCGTGCAGGAACGGCGGGCCGGGTTCGTGTTCCAGTCCTACGCGCTGTTCCGGCACATGACGGTGTTCGAGAACATCGCCTATGGCCTGAAGGCCCGGCCGCGCGCCGCCCGGCCGCCCCGGGCCGAAATCGCCCGGCGGGTGACCAAGCTGCTGGAACTGATCCAGCTGCCGCAGATCGCCGACCGCTACCCCAGCCAGCTTTCGGGCGGGCAGCGGCAACGGGTGGCGCTGGCCCGCGCGCTGGCGATCGAGCCCAGGATGCTGCTCTTGGACGAACCCTTCGGCGCGCTGGATGCCAAGGTCAGGAAGGAGTTGCGGCAGGGCCTGCGCGACATCCATGACGAGACGGGGCTGACCACCGTCTTCGTGACGCACGATCAGGAAGAGGCGATGGAACTGGCCGATCTGGTGGTGGTCATGTCGATGGGCCGGATCGAGCAGATCGGCCGCCCGGCCGACATCCGCGCCCGCCCGGCCACGAAATTCGTGCGTGATTTCATCATGGCATGACCGGCCCCGGCGCAACAGAAGGCTTTACCTGCGGCTTGCAAGCGGGCATCACCTTGGCATGACACTGCCCGCCCCGCTTCCCGGAAACCATCTTCTCCTCGATTTCGAGGGCGCCCGCATGCTGGATGCCGCGGGGATCGAGGCCGCTTTGCGCCGGGCCGCCGCCGCGGCGGGCGCGCGCGTGCTGGGCGCCATGCTGCACCCCTTTCCCGGCGGCGGCGTGACCGGCGTGCTGCTGCTGGCCGAAAGCCATATCTCGGTTCACAGCTGGCCCGAGACCGGGTTCGTCGCGCTGGACATTTTCATGTGCGGTGCCAGCGACGTGGACCGCGCCCGGGCGGTGCTGGAAGCGGCCTTCGAACCCGCGCGGGTTTCTGCCACGCTTTGCGCTCGTGGGCCGCAGGAGATGCCGGTCTCCTAGCGGAACCAGCGGTCCCAGCCGGCGTCGTAATAGCCGACAAGCGCGTGGCTGCGCAGCGTGTTGATCTGCGGCGCGCTATCCGCGACATCGGGCGCAAAGACCTGTGCCGCGGCCCAGGTGTCGGCGGTCAGGTAGCGCAGGCCGGCGGGCAGGTCCGGCGCGGCCGCCTGCAGCGGGGCCAGGGTGACAAGGCCGAAACCCCAGTCGCCGAAGCTGGGCAGGAAGACGTGATAGGGAAGGACATGGGGCGCGCCCTCCGGATCAACCGGGTTGCGCGTCGCGCGCAGCGTGCCGATCACCGACCAGAAGGCATCGCGCGCGAAAAGCGGCGATCCCGCCTGCACCACCAGCACGCCCCGCGGCGACAGGTGGCCCACGACCATCGCATAGAACTCGCGGCTGTATAGCTTCGACAGCGCCACCGATTTGGGATCGGGCAGGTCGGCGATGATCACGTCGAAGGTATCGGCACTGTCCTCGGCGTATTTCCAGGCGTCCATGTTCAGGATGGTGACGCGCGGATCGCGCAGGGCGCCTGCGTTCAGGGCCGAAAGCTCGGGCTGGTCGCGGAAAAGGCCGGTCACCGCCGGATCAAGATCGACCAGCGTCACGCTTTCGACCGTGGGGTGCTTCAGCACCTCGCGCGCGGCCAGCCCGTCGCCGCCGCCCAGGATCAGGATACGGCGGGCGGGGGTCGCCAGCCCCATGGCGGGATGGACCAGCGCCTCGTGGTAGCGGTATTCGTCCATGCTGTCGAACTGGATCGAGCCGTCAAGGAACAGCCGCACCCGGCCGCGGAACCGGGTGACGGTGATCCGCTGCCAGGCGCTTTGTTCGCTGACGATGATGTCATCGTCATAAAGCCGCGCCTCGGCGGCGGAAACCATGCGCTCGGCCTGCCATAGCGCCGCCAGCGTCAGGGCCAGCGCCACCCCCCAGACCCAGATCGCGGCGCGGGGCGCCTCATCGCGGAAAATCCACAGCGACAGGCCGGCGACGGCCAGGTTCATCGCGCCGAAGGCAAGGCTTGCCGACATCAGGCCAAGGTGGGGCAGGATCAGCGTCGGAAACAGCAGCGAGGCGACCAGCGCGCCGATATAGTCGACCGAAAGCACGTTTTCGAACCGGAAGACCGGGGCGCCGATCTCTTTCAGGATGCGGGCGATGAGCGGGATTTCCATCCCCGACAGCGCGCCGACCGCGATCAGGGCGGAAAAAAGCGGCAGCTCCACCACGCCGGTCGCCGTGTAGGAGAAGTAGAGCATCGGCGCCATGAAGCCGCCCAGCAGCCCCAGCGCGATCTGCGCCCAGATGAAGCCGGGCAGCGCATGGGCGACGAAGCGCGACAGCCAGGCGCCAAGGCCCATGGCGGCAAGGAAAATGCCGATCACCATGGAAAACTGCCGGACGGAATCGCCCAGAAGATAGCTGGAGAGCGTGGCGGCGATCAGCTCGTAGATCAGCCCGGCGACTGCGACCAGGAAGGTCGCGGTCAGAAGCCACGCCTCGCGGGCGCGGCGCAGGCGCGCGTCAGCCCCCGCCTCATCCGGTGGCGGCGGCCCGGCGGAACCGTCGGTCATGACGACAGGATGACCGCGCCGATGATGATGGCGAGTGCGATGAAGATCGCGCCGATCAGGATCGCCAGCGCGACGTTCTGGTCATGCTCGATCTCTTTCGCGACCGAGAAGGGCGCGACCTTGTTGATGATGAACCAGCAGAGGCCGAAAAGGCCAAGCCCGATCAGCGTGTAGACGATGGTTGCCAGTATCTCGGCAAAGTTCAGGCCGGCCATGTGGTTCATCCCCTTCTCCCCTTCCTATTTCACTGCGGCGTTTCCGGTGGCGTTGCCGGCGCTGTCGCTGCGCAGCGCCCGCGGGGTCAGGGCATCGCTGTCCTCGGCCCAGACGCCGGTCTGCGCCAGATAGCCTGCCCCGCCCAGGGTGGCGGTGCTGCCGGCAAGGATGATGACGCGGACAAGGTTCATGGTGAAATCCTACTCGTCGTCATCGTCATCGTCGTCGGTCCAGTCGCCCTGTGCAAGGCGGCTGCGCATCTTCAGATACCGGACGATCGGCCCATAGGCGGCAAGGGCGGTGAACCCCAGGAACGCGATCGCCATCCAGAACCACGCGGCCAGCCCCTGCATCACCGAAACGCTGACCGTGCTGGCCAGCGTGCCGCTGAAGCCCGGCTCCACCTCGCCGCCCTCGCTGGTCAGGGTCAGCCTGTAGCTGCCCGCCTCGGGCGCGATCCGGCGGACGGTTGTCGTCGTCGAACCTTCGGACCAGTATTCGCCGCCGTCGTAGCCATCGTAGAAGCCGACCTCGCGGTCGATCTCGAACAGCAGTTCGCCCTCGGGGTCTTCAAGCTCGGCCCCGATCCCGGCCCAGGCGTTATCCACATCGGCCTGCAGGTCGATCCGCAGCAGCCGGCCCGGCCGCGTGACATCGAAGCTGACCGACTGCGGCAGCGACCCGACAAGGAACGAGGTCTGCGCGACAAGGCGTTCCCCCTGCGAATAGAAGTAGATCAGCAGAAGAAGGGCGGCCGCGGCAAAGCCGGCGGCGACGCGCAGGATGAAGCCTTCGTCCGGGCCGTTCGATACCGGCGCAAGGGCGTGGCTGCCATAGACCGCCGGAATATCATCCTGCGGAATGCCGAAGCTTTCGATCATCTCCCGGCGGGGCAGCAGGACCGCAAGCGACGCCTCGCGCTCGGTGCCCGTCGCCTCGACCGTCACCATCTCGCCGTCGGCAAGGTAGGAAATCGCCGTCGTCGTGTCGTCGATGCGCGGCACCCAGGTGAACGCGCCTTCCAGATAGGTCACCTGCGAGGTCGACGTTTCAAAATAGCCCCAGCTTCGCCCTTCGGACCGGAAGCCGGGCCGGTGTTCGGCGCTTTCGACATAGGCGGTCGAGAACAGGCCATGCGGCAGATCCCAGCGGACGCGGCGGGTCCAGATGAAATGGCCGTCCTCGACCGTCAGCCAGGAATAGCCGTGGGTTTCGGAATAGATCAGGTGGTCGACCCATTGCCACTCCAGCCCCGCATGCCGTTCGGTCAGGCCCATGATCCCGATGATCTGGTGCTTCACCCCGTTGATCACCCCTTCCATGCCCAGCCGGAACGGGGTTTCCGGCCGCCGCATGTCGGTGAAGCGGCGCAGCGCCTGGTAATTGCCGGTCGCGTCAAGCTCTGTCAGGCAGTAGGGGCAGACCTGGACGACGACGCGGCCGCCGCCCAGCACATCGACGCCGGCGCCGCAGTTCGGGCACTGGATCGCCTTCAGCTCGCCGGCGCGGGTCATGCGCGGACCCTCAGATCCCAGGGATCAAGCCATTCGCCGGCAAACCACGCCTCGCCATCCCCCCAGAATTCGCCGGACAACAGCAGGTTGCCGCGGGTGCAGTTCACGAAGTCATGCGCCTCGCCCATGACCATCGGCTCGGGCAGTTCGCCGCGCCAGCCGATCAGGGTCGCCCGGTCGCTTTCCTGCACCTCATAGTTCCGGTCGTCGTAGCTGACCATGGTCCCAAGCGCCGGCCGGCCGCGGTAGCCGGTCACGAAATGCGCGGCAATCGGGCGCTGGACGGCAATCTCGCCCTCGTCCACCGACACCCACCACCCTTCGCCCGAAGGGGGCACGCACCAGTATTCGTCCCAGGTGCCGCGGCCATAGTCGTAGCGGGCAAGGCCGACCGGCAGCAGGTTGTAGCGGCCGGCGCGGAACGACGTGCCAAGGACGACGGGCGAGGGCAGTTCGTGCAGCACGCCCTGCTGCCCGGCCAGCCTGACCATCTGGTCTTCAAGGAACATCGTGGTGCCGCAGGAGGGGCAGGTCAGCATCCGCGCCGCCGCGAAACGGGGGGCAAGCGCGTCACCGCATTGCAGGCAATTCATCGTCGCCATGAAACCGCAAACCCGCCTGATGCGGACGAAATGCGCCGCGCCGGGAAGAGTAACCCCTGCCGCGCACGGCGCAAGACAGGAATGCCGGCCAGCCGACGCCCGGCGTCAGAAATCGCGCAGCGCGGCGCGGAAGCGGCTCAGGACGGCATCGCGGTCGTGGTGGCGCCCGTCGCGGACAACCGCCCTGCCGGCGACCCAGACGGTTGCCGGTGCGACGCCGCGCCCGAAGGCCAGCCGGTCAAGCCAGGTGTCGCCCTCCGGGGCGGGGCCGGTCGCATCGGCAAGCGCCAGAAGATCGGCCGGCGCGCCGGGCGCGATCTCTGCCCCCGGCGCGCCAAGCGCCTGTGCCCCGCCGGCAAGTGCTGCACGGAACAGCGCGCCGCCGGTCGACCCGGGGCCAAGCGCCAGGACATTGCGCTGGCGCCGCAGCAGGCGCTGTCCGTATTCCAGCAGCCGCAACTCGCCCGCCAGCGTGATTTCCACGTTGCTGTCGGTGCCAATGCCGATGCGGCCGCCTTCGGCCAGGAACTCGGGCGCGGGGAAAAGCCCGTCGCCAAGGTTCGCCTCGGTGATCGGGCAAAGACCTGCCACCGCGCCGGATGCGGCGATGCCCTGCCGTTCGTCCGCGGTCAGGTGGGTGGCGTGGATCAGGCACCAGCGGCCATCGACCGGGTGCCCGGCCAGCAGGCGTTCCACCGGGCGCTGGCCGTGGCGGGCAAGGCAATCCTCGACCTCGCGCGTCTGTTCGGCCACATGGATATGCACGGGGCCGGCCGGACGCGCCTCCAGCAGCGCGGCGATTTCGCCGGACGTGGCCGCGCGCAGCGAATGGGGGGCGAAGCCAAGCACATCGCCCGGCCGCGTCATCGCCGCATCCAGCGCCTGAAGCAGCCGCAGGAAGGCGTCGGGCGTGTGAATGAACCGGCGCTGCCCCTCGCCCGGGGCCGCCCCGCCGAAATCGGCATGGGCATAGAAGACGGGCAGGTGCGTCAGGCGGATGCCGGTCCCCGCGGCCGCCGCCAGGATGCGCAGCGACATTTCCGCCGGGTCGGCATGGGGCCGGCCGTCGCGGTCATGGTGCAGGTAGTGGAATTCGCCGACGCGGGTGAAGCCGGCTTCCAGCATCTCGACATAGGCCAGTTCGGCGATCGCCTGCATCTGGTCGGGCGACAGGCCCAGGGCGAAGCGATACATCACCTCGCGCCAGGTCCAGAAACTGTCGGCGCTGTCGCCGCGCGTTTCGGCAAGGCCCGCCATGCCGCGCTGGAAGGCGTGCGAATGCAGGTTGGCCATGCCGGGGATCAGGCAATCCACCCGTTCGTCGCCCGGTGCCGGCGCGCCGCCGGAGGTGACCGCGGCGATCCGCCCGTCCGCCAGCGCGACGCGCACATCGCGCGCCCAGCCATCCGCCAGCATCGCCTGGGTCGCAAAGATCGTGGTCATCCCGTCCTCCTGCCCCGGATGGGGCTATCGCGCCGCGCTGTCTTTATGTATATACATATTGAAGCGGGTCGGGGAAGGGCAGATATGGCGGCGGATGCGCGGACGGCAGAGCTTCTGACCAACGCCCGGCTGGTGGACGGGCGGCTGGTGCAGGTTCTGGTCGCGGACGGCCGCATTGGCGCCGTGGGGCCGGACATCCGCGCGCCGGGGGCGCAGGTCACCGATTGCGGCGGCCGGCTGCTGACGCCCGCGCTGATCGACTGCCACACCCACCTTGTCTATGCCGGCAACCGCGCCCGCGAATTCGAGATGCGGCTGGATGGCGCCACCTATGCCGAAATCGCCGCGGCCGGCGGCGGTATCGTTTCAACCATGCGGGCGGTCCGCGGCGCCTCGGTCGATGAGCTGATCGCCGCCAGCCTGCCGCGGCTGGACGCGCTGCTGGCCGAAGGCGTGGGCACGGTCGAGATCAAGTCGGGCTACGGCCTGTCGGTCGAGGCCGAGCTGAACATGCTGCGCGCCGCCCGCGCGCTGGAAGCCTTGCGCCCGGTGCGGATCAGGACCACCTGGCTCGCGGCCCATGCCCTGCCGCCGGAATGGCGCGACGACCGGGCCGGCTACATCGACCGCGTGGTGATCGCCGGGCTGGACGCCGCCCATGCCGAGGGGTTGGTCGATGCGGTCGACGGGTTCTGCGAGCATCTGGCCTTTACCCTTGCCGAAATGGAAAAGGTTTTCGATCACGCCGCCCCGCTGGGCCTGTCCGTCAAGCTGCATGCCGAGCAATTGTCGCATCAGGGTGGCGCCGCCATGGTCGCGGCGCGGGGCGGGCTGTCGGCCGACCATCTGGAATGGCTGACCGAGGCGGATGCGCAGGCGATGGCGCGCTCCGGAACCGTGGCCGTCCTGCTGCCCGGCGCCTTCTACATGTTGCGCGAAACGCGGCTGCCGCCGGTCGCCGCCCTGCGCGCGGCGGGTTGCGACATGGCGGTGGCGACCGATGCGAACCCCGGCACCTCGCCGATGACATCGCTGCTGCTGGCGATGAACATGGCGGCGGTCCTTTTCGGGCTGACCGTGGCCGAATGCCTGCACGGCACCACGGGCGCTGCGGCAGGGGCGCTGGGGATTGCCGGCGAAACGGGGCGGATCGCGCCCGGGTTCAGCGCCGATCTGGCGCTGTGGAATGTGGAGACGGCGGCGGAACTGGTGAATCCGATGGGATTCAACCCGTTGCGGGCGCGCTGGTTCAAGGGGGAAAAGGTCTGATGACGCTGGTTCTGGTGCCGGGGCAGGTGACGCTGGCCGATCTGGAAGCCGTCTACCGGCAGGGGTTGCCGGTGAAACTGGATGCCTCTGCCTGGCCGGGAATCGACCGCGCGCAGGCGCGGATCGCCGAAGTCGTCGCCGGCGATGCCGCGGTCTACGGCGTGAACACCGGGTTCGGCAAGCTTGCCTCGATCCGCATCGCCCGCGCCGATGTGGCGCGGCTGCAAAGGAACCTGATCCTGTCGCATTGCTGCGGCGTCGGCGATCCGCTGCCCGATGATGTGGTGCGCCTGGTGATGACGCTGAAGCTTCTGTCGCTGGGGCGCGGCGCCTCGGGCGTGCGGCGCGAGGTTGTGGCGCTGCTGGAAGGGATGCTGGCCAGGGGCGTGACGCCGGTGATCCCCGAAAAGGGATCGGTCGGCGCGTCGGGCGATCTGGCGCCGCTCGCGCATATGACGGCGGTGATGCTGGGGCAGGGCGAGGCGTTCCTTGGCGGGGCGCGGATGCCCGGCGGTGCCGCGCTGCAGGCGGCCGGGCTGGCGCCGGTGGAACTGGCGGCGAAAGAGGGGCTGGCGCTGATCAACGGCACGCAGGTGTCAACGGCGCTGGCGCTCGCCGGGCTGTTCCGCGCCCACCGGGCGCTGCAGGCGGCGGTCGTCACCGGGGCCCTGTCCACCGATGCCGCCATGGGATCGACCGCGCCCTTCACGGAAGAAATCCACACCCTGCGCGGCCATGCCGGGCAGATTCAGGTGGCCGCCGCCCTGCGCGCGCTGCTGGACAGGTCCGGCATCCGCGCCAGCCATGCCGAGAACGACGAACGGGTGCAGGATCCCTATTGCCTGCGCTGCCAGCCGCAGGTCGACGGCGCCTGCCTTGACGTGCTGCGACAGGCCGCCCGTACGCTTCAGATCGAGGCGAATGCCGCGACCGACAACCCGCTGATCCTGTCGGACGGCGCGGTGGTGTCGGGCGGCAACTTCCACGCCGAACCCGTGGCCCTTGCCGCCGACATGATCGCGCTGGCGGTGGCCGAGATCGGCAGTATCGCGCAGCGCCGGGTGGCGCTGCTAGTGGACCCGGCGCTCAGCTACGGCCTGCCGGGCTTCCTGACGCCGAAGCCGGGGCTGAATTCCGGCCTGATGATCGCCGAGGTCACGACCGCCGCCCTGATGAGCGAGAACCGCCAGCTGGCCCATCCGGCCAGCGTCGACAGCACGCCCACCAGTGCCAACCAGGAGGACCACGTCTCGATGGCCTGCCACGGCGCGCGGCGTCTGCTGCCGATGACGCAGAACCTGTTCTGGATACTGGGGGTCGAGGCGATGATGGGCGCGCAGGGGGTGGAACTGCGCGGGCCGCTGGAAACCTCGCCCCGGCTGCTGGCGGTGAAGGCCGCGGTCAGGGCGCGGATCGCGGCGCTGGACGAAGACCGGTTCATGGCCGGCGACATGGAGGCGGCGGGCGAACTGATCGCCGACGGGGCGCTGGCCCAGGCCGCCGGTGACGACATTCTGCCGGGCCTGCTGGCCTGAGACATGGGAGAGATGAAGATGACCGCGAGCCCCCGCCACAACCTGCGCGACGTCTATCCGCCGACCGGCCCCGAGATCACCGCCAAAAGCTGGCTGACCGAGGCGCCGATGCGGATGCTGATGAACAACCTGCACCCCGACGTGGCCGAGAACCCGCATGAACTGGTGGTCTACGGCGGCATCGGCCGGGCCGCGCGGACATGGGAGGATTTCGATCGCATCGTCGCCGCGCTGAAGACGCTTGAGGCGGACGAGACGCTGGTGGTGCAATCCGGCCGCCCCGTCGCCGTGGTGCGCACCCATGCGGATGCGCCGCGGGTGCTGATCGCCAATTCCAACCTCGTGCCGCACTGGGCAAACTGGCAGCATTTCAACGAGTTGGACCGCAAGGGCCTGATGATGTACGGCCAGATGACCGCGGGGTCGTGGATCTACATCGGCACGCAGGGCATCGTGCAGGGGACGTATGAGACCTTTGCCGAGGCCGGGCGCCAGCACTATGGCGGCAACCTGACCGGCCGCTGGATTCTGACCGGCGGCCTGGGCGGCATGGGCGGCGCGCAGCCGCTGGCCGCGGTGATGGCCGGCGCCTGCTGTCTGGCGGTGGAGGTCGACGAGACTCGGATCGATTTCCGCATCCGCACCCGTTATCTGGACGCCAAGGCGAAAACGCTGGACGAGGCGCTGGCCCTGATCGCCGGCTGGACGGCGAAGGGCGAGGCAAAGTCGGTCGGCCTGCTGGGCAATGCGGCCGAGGTCTTCCCCGAGCTTCTGCGCCGGATGCAGGCCGGGGGGCCGCGCCCCGACATGGTGACCGACCAGACATCGGCGCATGATCCCCTGCATGGCTATTGCCCGGCGGGGTGGAGCGTGGCCGACTGGCGCGCGAGGCAGGAAAGCGATCCGAAATCGGTGGAACGTGCGGCGCGGGCCAGCATGAAGGACCATGTCGCGGCCATGGTTGGCTTCTGGAACGCCGGCGTGCCGACGCTGGACTACGGCAACAACATCCGCCAGGTGGCGCAGGACGAAGGGCTTGAGAACGCCTTTGCCTTCCCGGGCTTCGTGCCGGCCTATATCCGCCCGCTGTTCTGCAAGGGGATCGGCCCGTTCCGCTGGTGCGCGCTGTCGGGCGATCCCGAGGATATCCGCAAGACCGACGCCGCGATGAAAAGGCTTTTCCCCGACAACGCCCACCTGCACCGCTGGCTGGACATGGCGGGTGAGCGGATCGCGTTCCAGGGCCTGCCCGCGCGCATCTGCTGGATCGGGCTGGGCGACCGCCACCGCGCCGGGCTGATGTTCAACGAGATGGTGGCCTCGGGCGAACTCAAGGCCCCGATCGTCATCGGCCGCGACCATCTGGATTCGGGCTCCGTCGCCAGCCCCAACCGCGAGACGGAAGCGATGAAGGACGGCTCGGACGCGGTGTCCGACTGGCCGCTGCTGAATGCGCTGGTCAACACCGCCAGCGGCGCGACCTGGGTGTCGCTGCACCACGGCGGTGGCGTCGGCATGGGCTTCAGCCAGCATTCCGGCGTGGTGATCGTCGCCGATGGCACGCCCGAGGCGGCGCAGCGGCTGGAACGGGTGCTGTGGAACGACCCGGCCTCAGGCGTCTGGCGCCATGCCGACGCGGGATACGAAACCGCGGTCGAATGCGCCAGGGAACACGGGCTGCGGCTGCCGTCGATCCTTGGCAACTAGCGATGGACGAAGGCCGCGCCGCCACGCTGCACGACAGGATCGTGACCGACCTGCGCGAGCGGATCGTGCGCGGCGCCTGGCCGGCGGGGCATCGCATTCCGTTCGAAACCGATCTGGCCGAGGATTTCGGCGTCTCGCGCATGACGATGAACAAGGCGCTGGCGCAGCTTGCGCGCGAGGGGTTTCTGGAACGGCGGCGGCGGCTGGGCACCGTGGTGCGCGCGCCACGCGTCCAGTCCGCCGTGGTGGAAATTGCCGACATCGGCGAGGAAATCCGCGCGCTGGGCCGGACCTATGGCCACCGCCTGCTGGCGCGCACGGTGCGAGAGGCGACGGCCGCCGACCGCGAACGACTGCTGCCCGACGACAACGCCGCATTCCGGGTGCTGGCGATCGAGGCGCTGCATCTGGCCGATGGCCTGCCCTTCTGCCACGAGGCGCGGGTCATTCATCTGGGATCGGTCCCCGCGGCCGAGGCGGCGGATTTCGCGCAGGTTCCGGCCGGGGCATGGCTGCTGCGGCAGGTGCCGTGGAGCCGGGCCGAACATGTGATCCGCGCCGTTGGCGCCGCGGGCGCGGTGACCGCCGCCCTGAACCTGAAACCCGGGGCGCCCTGCCTGGAAATCGCCCGCCGCACCCAGCTTGAAGGCCGGCCTGTCACCCAGGCGCGGCTGACCTATCCCGGCGACAGCCACCAGCTGATCGCCAGCTTCGCCCCCGAAGGCCGCCCCGCCGGCAGCTAGAGCCTGTCCGACAAAAGTGGAATCCGGTTTTGTCGAAAGACAGGCGACCACTATAGAGCCGGAGCCTGTCCGATGCTTCTATCTGCATCGGACAGGCTCTAGTCGTCGACCAGCCCGGGGCCGATCTCGCGCGCCACGCGGCGGGCTGCCGGGGGCAGGGCGGCATTGCGCCGGCGGATCAGGCCGAACGGCGCCACCCGCATGCCAAGGTCAAGCGGCAGTTCGACGAAGGGCATGTCGGGGCCCGAGGCGAAGCTTTCCACCACCGGCTGCGCCAGCGGGGCAATCGCATCGGTGTTCTTCAACAGCGCCAGCGTGAACAGGAACGAGGCGGTCGCCACCCGCCGTTCCGGCGGCGGCAGGCCAAGTGCCGCCAGCCGGTCGGTCACCGTGCGCGAGATCAGCGTGTCATCCTCGGGCATCACCCATTCGTATTCCATGGCGTCAGCCGGTTCCAGCCGCGCCCGGTTCAAGAGCGGGTGGCCCCGGCGCACGATCAGGGCAAGCGGCTCTTCGCCGATGGTCCGGAACGTCAGGTTGCGGCGCAGGCCCGGGTCCAGAAGCCGGCCGATGGCGAAATCCAGCCGCCCCGACAGCAGAAGGTCGCAGAGCGGCGGCGAGGTCGAGACGGTGATCTCGAAGGTGATGCCGGGCAGCCGTTCGCGGATGCGCTGGACGGCGGGCAGCACCCGGTCCAGCGCCGGGCCGGTGACGGCGCCAAGCCGCACATGGCCCTCGGCGCCGGTCGCGCCTTCGGCGATCTCGCGCGCGGCATCCGAAAGCTCCATCTCGATCCGGGCGGCCCGGCGGGCCAGCGCCTCACCCGCCTCGGTCAGCCTGAGGCCGCGTCCGTCGCGGCTGTGGACGGGATGGCCGACGATGCGCTCCACCTCGGCCAGCAGGCGCGAGGCGGCGGGCTGCGCGATGCCCAGCCCGTCGGCCGCAAGGCCCAGCTGGCCGGTCAGCCGCAGTTCGGCCATCAGCCGCAGATGCGAAAGCTTCAGCCCCCGCAGGCTGCCCTCGGTGGTGAACGGTCGCTCATTCATATCAGTTTCACCATGAGATAGACCTTTTTCATCATTTGACAGTCATGCCACCCAAGGTCAAGTTGCGCCTGTCCAGAGGAATCTGGTTTCAGGGACATACATCTCGATCTTGGGAGGAAAAGAGATGACGCTTACCCGCCGGGCCGCACTGGCCCTTGCCACCGGCCTTGCCACCACGCTGACGCTTGCCCCGGCCACCTTCGCCCAGGACAAGGGAACGATCGGCATCGCCATGCCGACCAAGTCGTCCTCGCGCTGGATTTCCGACGGCAATTCCATGGTCGAGCAGTTCACCGCCGCCGGCTACGCGACCGATCTGCAATATGCCGAGGACGATATCCCGAACCAGCTGGCGCAGATCGAGAACATGATCACCAAGGGCGTGAACGTCCTGGTCATCGCCGCGATCGACGGCACCACCCTGTCGAACGCGCTGGAGAACGCCCAGGCCTCGGGCATCAAGGTCATCGCCTATGACCGGCTGATCCGTGACTCCGGCGCGGTCGACTACTATGCCACCTTCGACAATTTCAAGGTCGGCGTCCTGCAGGCGGAAAGCCTGGTCCAGTGCCTGAACGAACGCTTCGCCGACGGCAAGCCGTGGAACATCGAACTGTTCGGCGGCAGCCCCGACGACAACAACGCCTTCTTCTTCTACGACGGCGCGATGTCGGTGCTGCAGCCGATGATCGACGCGGGCGATATCGCCGTTCCCTCGGGCCAGATGGGCATGGATGTGGTCGGCACGCTCCGCTGGGACGGCGCGGTCGCCCAGGCCCGGATGGACAACCTTCTGTCGGCCAACTACGGCGACAAGGCGCTGATGGGCGCGCTCTCGCCCTATGACGGGCTGTCGATCGGCATCCTGTCGTCGGTCAAGGGCGTGGGCTACGGCTCGGGCGATCTGGCGATGCCCTGCGTCACCGGGCAGGATGCGGAAATCCCGTCGGTGAAGTCGATGATGGCGGGCGAACAGTATTCGACCGTGTTCAAGGACACCCGTGCGCTGGCCGGCGTGACGGTGAAGATGGTCGAGGCGATCCTGCAGGGCGGCGAGCCCGAGATCAACGATACCACCACCTACGACAACGGCGTGAAGGTCGTGCCGTCCTACCTGCTTGAACCCATGTCGCTGGGCGTCGCCGACATCGAGAAGGTGCTGGTGGAATCGGGCTACTACACGGCAGACCAGCTGAAGTAAGGCGGTTTCGTCCCGGGGGGCGGGTCTGATCCTGCCCGGGCGCGGGGGCCAGCCCGCGCACCCCCGGGGCGATTTCCCGAATGGCAGGCGAAGGCCCTTCCGCAAGGAAGGAGGAGGGGACATGGCGACGCTTCTCGAGATGCGCGCGATCAGCAAGACATTCCCGGGCGTCCGCGCGCTTGACCATGTGGACCTGACGGTCGAGGAAGGCGAGATCCACGCCATCTGCGGCGAGAACGGGGCCGGCAAGTCGACGCTGATGAAGGTCCTTTCCGGCGTCTATCCGCATGGCACCTATGAAGGCGACATCGTCTATGCCGGCGAACCGCTGTCCCTGCGCGGCATCCGCGACAGCGAACACCACGGGATCATCATCATCCATCAGGAACTGGCGCTGGTGCCACTTCTGTCCATTGCCGAGAACCTGTTCCTTGGCAACGAGGTGGCCAGCCGCGGCGTGATCGACTGGCGCAAGGCCTTTCGCCGCACGCGCGAACTTCTGGCCAAGGTCGGCCTGAACGAACCGCCGGGCACGCAGGTCGGCAAGCTGGGCGTCGGCAAGCAGCAGCTGATCGAGATCGCCAAGGCGCTGGCCAAGGACGTGCGGCTGCTGATCCTGGACGAACCGACGGCGGCGCTGCAGGAAAACGACAGCCAGAAGCTGCTGGACCTGATGCTGGAACTGAAGGCCCAGGGCGTGACCCAGATCATCATCAGCCACAAACTGAACGAGATCGGCCGCATTGCCGACCGGATCACCGTGATCCGCGACGGGGCGACCGTGTCAACCATCGCCCGGCACGAGATTTCCGAGGACCGCATCATCCGCGACATGGTCGGCCGCGACATGGCGCACCGCTACCCCGACCGCGTGCCGAACCCCGGCGAGGTGCTGCTTGAGGTGCAGGGCTGGAACGTCTGGCATCCCGAACAGAAGGACCGGCAGGTGATCCGCGATGCGGGCTTCACCGTGCGCAAGGGTGAGATCGTCGGCATCGCCGGGCTGATGGGCACCGGCCGCACCGAACTCGCCATGAGCCTGTTCGGCCGCAGCTACGGGCAGGGCCACAGGGGAACAGTCCGGATGAACGGCCGCCCGGTCGATGTGTCCACCGTGGCCAAGGCCGTGGCGGCGGGCCTGTCCTATGTGACCGAGGACAGAAAGGCGCTGGGCCTGATCCTTGAGGAACCGATCCTGAAGAACATCAGCCTGGCAAACCTTGCCGGCGTCGCGCTGCGCGGCGTTCTGGACAAGCGGCGCGAGGCGCGGGTGGCCGAGGATTACCGGAAGGCGCTGGCGATCCGGACGCCGGGCGTGCAGCAGAAGGTGGTGAACCTGTCGGGCGGCAACCAGCAGAAGGTGGTCCTGTCGAAATGGCTGTTCACCGATCCGCAGGTGCTGATCCTTGACGAACCCACGCGGGGCATCGACGTAGGCGCCAAGTATGAAATCTACACGATCATGAACGATCTGGCCGCGCAGGGCAGGGGCATCGTGATGATCTCGTCGGAAATGCCCGAGCTTCTGGGCATGTGCGACCGGATCTATGTGATGAACGAGGGCCGCATCGTCGGCGAGCTTTCGCGTGACGCGGCGACGCAGGAGAAGATCATGGCCATGATCCTGAAGACGACGGGGAACGGCACGGGGCAACCGGGGGGCAGGGCGGCGTGATGGCTGGGGAAAAGGGTCTTTCCGCGCATCTGGGCGGGCATCTGCGGGAAAACGGCATGCTGGTGGCGCTGGTCGCCATCGTCGCCTTCTTCACGGTGATCCTGCAGTTCCAGGCGCAGCCGGTGAACTTCCTCAAGGCGCAGAACATCACCAACGTGTTCCTGCAGAACGGCCATGTCATCATCCTGGCGCTGGGGATGCTGCTGGTCATCGTCGCCGGGCATATCGACCTGTCGGTCGGTTCGGTCGCCGCCTTCACCGGCGCGGTCTCGGCTTGGCTGACGGTCAGCATGGGCCTGCCCTTCTGGCTGGTGATCCCGCTGACGCTGATCGTCGGCGGGCTGATCGGGGCGATGCAGGGCTACTGGATCGCCTACTGGCGCATCCCGTCCTTCATCGTGACGCTGGCCGGGATGATGGTTTTTCGCGGCGCGACGATGTGGCTTCTGGGCGGGCAGAACATCGGGCCCTTCCCGCGTGAATTCCAGGCGATGTCGAACGGCTTCATCCCCGACCTGACCGGGATCGGCCGGCCGCACGGGCTGACGCTGATCCTTGTGGCGCTGGCGGTGGGGCTGCTGGTCTGGTCCGGCCTGCGCAGCCGCCGCAGCGACGCCGCCTTCGGCGTCACGCCGGAACCGATGGGCTTCTTCGTCGGGCGTCTGGTCATCCTTGCCGCGGCGATCACCTTCGTCGGCTATCAACTGGCATCCTTCCGCGGCCTGCCGAACGTGATGGTCGTCTTGGTGCTGCTGACGCTGATCTACGCCTTCTTCACCGAAAACACCGTGACCGGCCGGCGCATCTATGCGCTTGGCGGCAATGAAAAGGCCGCGCGCCTGTCCGGCATCCGCACCGAACGGCTGGTGTTCCTGACCTTCGTCAACATGGGGGCGCTGGCGGCGCTGGCCGGGATGATCGTCACCGCCCGGCTGAACAGCGCCACGCCCAAGGCGGGGACCGGGTTCGAGCTTGACGCCATCGCCTCGGTCTTCATCGGCGGGGCGTCGATGGCCGGCGGATCGGGCAAGATCGTCGGTGTCGTCGTCGGCGCGCTGATCATGGGCGTGATGAACATGGGCATGTCGATCCTGGGGATCGGCATCGACTATCAGCAGATGATCAAGGGGCTGGTGCTGCTGGTCGCCGTCATCTTCGATGTCTACAACAAGAGCAAGTGATGTTCCTTTCGCAGGCGAAGACCCCGCAGGGCGGGATACAGGCGATCGTGCGCGATGACGCGGGGGCGCGGACGGTGCCCGGCGCGGCCACGGTCTACGATCTGGCGCTGGCGGCGGCGACCGGGGGCCGAACCCTTGCCGCGGTGATCGCCGCGCGCGGTCCGGGCGAGGCGGTCGATCTGCCGGCGCTGGCAGCGGCCGGGCGGCTGACCCTGCCGATCATCCACCCCGACCCGGCGCATCTGCATGTCACCGGCACCGGCCTGACGCATCTCGGCAGCGCCGCCGCGCGCGATGCGATGCATGCCAAGCTGGCCGGCGGGGCGGAAACGCTGACCGACAGCATGAAGATGTTCCGCATGGGTCTGGAAGGCGGCCGTCCGGCGCCCGGCGCCGTCGGCGCGCAGCCCGAATGGTTCTACAAGGGCAACGGCCATATCGCCGTGGCGCCGGGTGACGCGCTGACCGCGCCCGGCTTTGCCGGCGACGGGGGGGAGGAGCCGGAACTCGCCGGCATCTATGTCATCGCGCCCGATGGCACGCCCTGCCGCATCGGCTTTGCCTTGGGGAACGAGTTTTCCGACCACATCACCGAACGGGTGAACTACCTCTGGCTTGCCCATTCCAAGCTGCGGCAGGCGTCCTTCGGCCCGGAAATCCGCCTGGGCGACTGCCCTTCCGATGTGCGCGGCACCAGCCGCATCCTGCGCGGCGGGCGGGTGATCTGGGAAAAGCCGTTCCTGTCGGGCGAGGCGAACATGTCGCATACGCTGGCGAACCTGGAACACCACCACTTCAAGTATCCGCTGTTCCGCCAGCCCGGCGACGTGCATGTCCACATGTTCGGCACCGCCACCCTGTCTTTCGCCGACGGCATCACGGCCGAGGCCGGCGACGTGTTTGAGATCGCCGCCCCCGATTTCGGCCTGCCGCTGCGAAACCCGCTCGCCTTCGCCCCCGACACCGGCCTTGCCCGCATCCGCCCGCTCTGAGGAAGACATGACGTTCAAGCCCGCGAAATGGCCCCGCAGACTTCGCAGCCAGGAATGGTTCGGCGGCACCGGCCGCGACCAGATCTATCACCGCGGCTGGATGAAGAACCAGGGCTTCCCGCATGACCTGTTCGACGGCCGGCCGGTGATCGGCATTCTGAACACCTGGTCGGAACTGACGCCCTGCAACGCGCATCTGAACGTGCTGGCCGAATTCGTGAAGCGCGGCGTCTATGAGGCCGGCGGCTTCCCGGTCGAGGTGCCCGCCTTTTCCACCAGCGAAAGCGCCTTCCGCCCGACGGCGATGATGTTCAGGAACCTCGCCGCCATGTCGGTCGAGGAACAGATGCGCGGCCAGCCGATGGATGGCTGCGTGCTGCTGGTCGGCTGCGACAAGACCACGCCCAGCCTGTTGATGGCCGCCGCCTCGACCGACCTGCCCTCGATCGTCGTCACCGGCGGGCCGATGCTGAACGGCTATTACAGGGGCGAACGGGTGGGATCGGGCACCCATCTGTGGAAGTTCAGCGAGGCGGTGAAGGCCGGCGAGATGACCGCCGACGAATTCGCCGAGGCCGAGGCGTCGATGTCGCGCTCGGCGGGGTCGTGCAACACCATGGGCACCGCCAGCACCATGGCCAGCATGGCCGAGGCTCTGGGCATGGCGCTGTCCGGCAACGCCGCCATCCCGGCGGTGGACAGCCGCCGCCGCGTCATGGCGCAGATGTCGGGCCGCCGCATCGTCGACATGGTGAAGGACGACCTGAAGCCTTCGGACGTGATGGTGAAGGCGGCTTTCGAGAACGCCATCCGCACCAATGCCGCGATCGGCGGCAGCACCAACGCCGTCATTCACCTTCTGGCCATCGCCGGCCGCGTCGGCGTGGACCTGACGCTCGACGACTGGGACCGCTGCGGCCGCGACGTGCCGACGATCGTCAACCTGATGCCCTCCGGCAAATACCTGATGGAGGAATTCTTCTACGCCGGCGGCCTGCCGGTGGTGATCCGGCGGCTGGGCGAGGCGGGGCTTCTGCACAAGGACGCGCTGACCGTATCCGGCCAGTCGATGTGGGATCAGGTCAAGGATGTGGTGAACCACGACGAGGACGTGATCCGGCCGGCCGAAAAGGCGCTGACGCAATCGGGCGGCGTCGTGGTGCTGAAGGGAAACCTCGCGCCCAAGGGCGCGGTCCTGAAGCCATCGGCCGCGACGCCCGCGCTGATGGTCCACCGTGGCCGCGCGGTCGTCTTCGAGGATATCGACGACTACAAGGCCAAGATCAACGACGAGTCGCTGGATATCGACGAAACCTGCGTCATGGTCCTGAAGAACTGCGGGCCGAAGGGATACCCCGGCATGGCCGAGGTCGGCAACATGGGCCTGCCGCCCAAGGTGCTGCGCAAGGGCATCACCGACATGGTGCGGATCAGCGACGCCCGCATGTCGGGCACCGCCTATGGCACGGTCGTCCTGCATACCAGCCCCGAGGCGGCGGCCGGCGGCCCGCTGGCCGTGGTGCGCGACGGCGACATGATCGAGCTTGACGTGCCGAACCGGCGCCTGCACCTCGACATTGCCGAGGCCGAGCTTGCCGCGCGCCTGGCCGCCTGGAGACCGCAGCACGAACAATATGCGTCGGGCTATGCCCGGCTGCACCAGACGCATGTCGAGGGCGCCGACACCGGCGCCGACCTTGATTTCCTGAAAGGCTGCCGCGGCGCGCCCGTTGGCAAGGATTCGCACTGATGCCCGGGCGCATCAGGGTGGCGCTTGTCGGCATCGGCAAGATCGCGGTCGACCAGCACGTGCCGGCCATCGCCGCCAGCGCCGGCTGGGAACTTGCCGCCACCGTCTCGCGCCACGGCACCGTCACGGGCATCCCGTCCTTTTCGCGGGTCGAGGAGATGCTGGAAGCGCGGCCCGACATTCCCGTGGTCTCGCTCTGCCTGCCGCCGGTGCCCCGCCATGCAGCCGCCGCCGCCGCATTGCGGGCCGGGCGTCACGTCATGCTGGAAAAGCCGCCGGGCGCCACGCTGGCCGAGGTGAACGATCTGGCCGCCATGGCGCAGGCGCGCGGCCTGACGCTTTTCACCACCTGGCACAGCCGCATGGCGCATGCGGTGGAACCTGCGCGGAACTGGCTGGCCGGCACCACTGTCGAGGCGGCGAACATCACCTGGCGCGAGGATGTGCGGAAATGGCACCCGGGTCAGGACTGGGTGTTCGAGCCCGGCGGCATGGGCGTCTTCGACCCCGGCATCAACGCGCTGTCGATCCTGACCCATATCCTGCCGGCCCCGGTCCACCTGCGCGCCGCCGATCTGGAATTTCCCGAAAACCGCCACACGCCGATCGCGGCGCGGCTGGTGTTCTCGGGCGGGGTCTCGGCCGATTTCGACTGGCGCCAGCAGGGCCCGCAGACCTGGGACATCGAGGTGCAGACGCCGAAGGGGCATCTGGCGCTGCGCATGGGCGGCAACATCCTGGAAATCGACGGCCGGCCGGTCGCGGGCGAGAACAGCATCATGGGCGAATATCCGGCGCTTTACGCCCGCATGGCCGAACTGGTGGGCCGGGGCGAAAGCGAAGTCGACCTCGCCCCGATGATCCACGTCGCCGACGCGATGACGCTGGGCCGGCGGGTCACCACCGAGGCGTTCTTCTTCTGACCGGCCCCGCGGCCAGGCCGCCGACGCAATGCCCGGGCCCGAGTTGACTTCGCCGGCTTTCCGGTCTTGAAGGGCCTCAGACCCGCACGGGCGGGGACAGCGCGAACCACAGGATCGGAGAAGCGGTGGAACCCGGTCGCGGGCTTTGGCGCGCCAGGGCCATGACCCTGGCGATCGCAGGCGTCGGTGCGGGGGCATTCCTTGCCCTCGGCCTGCCGCTGCCGCTTCTGCTTGGGCCGATGCTGGCCTGCCTTGTCGCCGCGCTGTCGGGCGCGCGGATGGCCGACATGGGGGATGCCGGAACCTACCTGCGCACCTTCCTTGGCCTTGCGGTCGGGGCCTCGATCACGCCCGATCTCCTGCACCGGCTGCCGGCGATGGCCGGATCGCTGGCCTTCGTGCCGCTGTTCATCCTGGTCATCGGCTGCGTGGGATATCCGCTGTTCCGCAAGGTCTTCGGCTTCGACCACGCCACCGCCTATTATGCGGCCATGCCGGGCGGGTTGCAGGACATGCTGGTCTTCGGCGAAGAAGCGGGCGGCGACGTGCGGGCGCTGTCGCTGATCCACGCGACCCGGGTTCTGGCGATCGTGACGGTTGCGCCGGTCCTGATGACGGTCTTCTGGCAGACCGACCTGACCCGCGCGCCCGGCCGGCCGGCATCGGAAACCGATCCCGTGCAGATCGCCATCCTCCTTGTTGCGGGCCTTGTCGGCTGGAAACTGGCCGAAAGGGCGCGGCTGTTCGGCGCCTCGATCCTGGGGCCGATGATCCTGGCGACGATCCTGTCCCTCTCCGGCGTGATCACCGCCCGCCCCCCGACCGAGATGATCTGGGCGGCGCAGCTGTTCATCGGCCTGTCGGTCGGCGTGAAATACACCGGCATCACCGGGCGCGAGATCAGGGTCGACGTGGGCGCCGGGCTGGCCTATGCGGCGATCCTGTCGCTGGTCAGCCTTGGCTTCATCGAGGTGGTGACCCAGACCGGCATCGCCCCCGCGCAGGAGGGGTTCCTGGCCTTCCTGCCCGGCGGACAGGCCGAGATGGTGGTCATCGCGATCATGGCGGGCGCCGATCTGGCCTTTGTCGTCAGCCACCACCTGTTGCGGGTGGTGCTTGTCATCACCTGCGCCCCCATCGTGGCGCGCCTCTTCCGCGACAGGTGACGGCGCGCCGACGGGCGCCGACGGGCGCCGGCGGCGGCGCAGCGGGCTGGCCGTGCCACCCGCCGCGATGCTATCCATGCGGGCAGGCCGAACGGAGGGCAGGGCGCATGAACCAGATCGTCGGCAGGATCGACGGGCGCGACGTGCAAAGCGTGACGCTGACCGGGCGTGACGGGCTGACGGCCAAGATCCTGACCTATGGTGCAAGGCTGACCGAACTCTGGGTCGCCGACCGCGCCGGCGGCTTTGCCGACATCGTGCTGGGGCACGATTCGCTGGCCGACTGGCAGGCCGGCACCGCCTTCCTGGGCGCGACCTGCGGCCGCCACGCCAACCGCATCGCCGGCGGCCGCTTCGTGCTTGATGGCCAGGACATCCGGCTTGACTGCAACGACGGCGGCAACCACCTGCACGGCGGGCGCGAAGGCTTTGACCGCAAGCTTTGGGATATCGCCGCGCAGGGCGCCGATCATGTGACCCTGACCGCAACCTCGCCCGAGGGCGAGATGGGCTATCCCGGCCGGCTGTCGATGCGCTGCACCTACCGGATCGACGAAGCAGACCGCCTCTGGATCGTGATGGAGGCCGAGACGACGGCGCCCACCGTGGTGAACATGGTGAACCACGCCTATTTCAACCTGGCCGGCCACGCCTCGGGCGCGGTGACGGATCAGGTGCTGCGCCTTTGGGCGGACCGTTACACCCCGGTCGATGCCTCCCTGATCCCCACGGGCCAGGTCGTGAACGTGGCAGGCACCGCCTTCGATTTCACCGCGCCGCGCCCGATCGGCGCGCCGCTGCCGGGCGAGGGGGGCTTTGACCATAACTGGTGCCTGTCCGCCCCGGCCGAAGCCGTTGGCGCCGAACACCTGCGCCCCTGCGCCGAGGCGGTGGACCCCGCCAGCGGCCGGCGGCTGATGCTATGGACCGATGCGCCGGGGGTGCAGGTCTACACCGGCGCGCATCTGGGCGGGCAGCCGCCGGGCAAGGCGGGGATCGCCCTTGTCCCGTTCGGCGGGTTCACGCTGGAAACCCAAGGGTGGCCCGATGCGCCGAACCACCCGGATTTCCCCCCGGCGCGGCTGGACCCGGGCCAGACCTACCGGCACGTCATGGCCTTTTCCTTCACGCCTCAGCCCGCCTAGCTGTGAGTTCTCATCAGGTTGTTCACCCTTGAGAGGGGTGGCAGGCCGTTGAGTGCAGAGTGTGGTCTTGACCGGTTGAACCAGTCGATCCAGCGCGGCAGGTCGGCGTTGCGCGCGGAGGA